>ERZ1740052.198-NODE-198-length-20683-cov-6.930337_pt1 | contig 20683 bp, 19 predicted proteins | sample MGYA00581750_ERZ1740052 | MGnify/ENA primary metagenome ERZ1740052 (study PRJEB43018, sample SAMN04849743) | marine metagenome | isolation source: floating plastic debris | place: Pacific Ocean | collected 2008-08-30 | study: EMG produced TPA metagenomics assembly...
TTCTTTCAACTTTTTTCGAAGCACCTTAGCTCTTTTATCTTCTCCATCGTGACTCCAACCTGGTGAATTAAAAATATAATTCAGTTTATCGAACCATTTATCTGCTCTTTTCACATCCTTCCAAATAGCAGCATATTCATGTGTTGCTACAGTAACTGGATGAAATGTTTCAATGTTTACTGTTAACCCATAAACTGGATGATCAATATCTTTTAATTCTTCTGAAAATGTGCCAAAAATACGATCCCAGATAATTAAAATCCCAGCATGATTACAATCTAAATATCGAATATTAGATGCATGATGAACTCTGTGATGCGATGGTGTGTTGAAAATAAACTCAATTGGTTTTGGCAATTTATCTACCAGTTCTGTATGCACAAAAAACTGATAAATTAAACTTACACCCATCATGGTAAACATCATTAAAGGATCAAATCCTAGTAATGGAATCCATAACCAAAAGAAAAACTTGTGAATACGTTCTCCAACTCCTTGACGTAATGCTGTTCCTAAATTCATGTAGATAGATGAATGATGTGGAACATGGCCTGCCCAAAACAAACGAACTTCATGATTTAAACGATGAAACCAATAGTAAGAAAAGTCATCAGCAAAAAACAATAATAACCAAGCCCACCATTGGCGACCAACAACGTCTTTTAATGGACTTAATTCGTGTAAATAGAAAAATACAACAAACGCCAATACTTTTGGAATAAACTCTATTATTGCTGAAAACACCATCATTAATAAAGAGACAGTAGTGTCTTTACCATGGTATTTCTCCTTTGCAAATCGATATTCTACCAGCATTGAAAAAAAGAAAACTGGTAATGCGAAATACAAGAGTTTATCTTGTGACAGTTGTTGTATATATTCTATAATTGTCAATTTAATTTATCGCTTTAACTACAGCTTTTGGAGCTTCTTTTTTAGTTCCGTCGAAACCTTCTACTCCACCTACTGTTGTGTATTTCATTACGTATTTTTTATCTGGGAAAATCCTTTTGAAAGCACTTTGACACATTAATGTAGCTTCATGGAATCCACATAAAATTAACTTCAACTTCCCAGGATATGTATTCACATCTCCTATAGCATAAATTCCTGGAATATTAGTTTGATAATCTAATGCATTATTCACTTTAATAGCATTTTTCTCTATTTCTAGTCCCCAATCTGCAATTGGACCTAATTTTGGAGATAGACCAAATAAAGGAATAAAATGATCTGTATTGATCACAAAAGGCTCTTCATCTTTCTTATGAACTTCAACTCCTTCAACCTTCCCATCACCAACAATCGCTTTAACTTCGGCAGGCGTAATTAAGTTGATTTTTCCTTCATTTTTTAATTCTTGTACCTGATCTACAGAATCTAAATGACCTCTAAATTCATTTCTTCTGTGGATTAATGTAACTGAATTAGCAACATCAGCTAAGAAAATAGACCAGTCTAAAGCAGAATCTCCACCACCAGCAATAACAACATCTTTTCCACGATACATTTCTGGTTCTTTAATAATATACTCTACTCCTTTTCCTTCGTAATCTGCTATATTACTAATAGGTGGTTTTCTAGGCTCAAAACTTCCTAATCCACCAGCAATAGCAACTACCGGAGCGTGATGTCTCGTGCCTTTATTTGTAGTAACTATAAATGTTCCGTCTTCTTGTTTTTCAACAGTATCTGCACGTTCTCCTAAGGTAAATCCTGGCTCAAATTGTTTAATTTGCTCCATTAATTTATCTGTTAAATCACCAGCTAAAATCTCTGGATACGCAGGAATATCGTAAATAGGTTTTTTAGGATAAATTTCTGAACATTGTCCACCCGGTTGTGGTAACGCATCAATTAAATGACAACGTAATTTAAGCAAACCTGCTTCAAAAACTGTAAACAGACCTGTTGGACCGGCCCCTATGATAAGTATATCGGTTTTAATCATAAAAAGTAAAATTATTAAGCTACATTAATCACTTCTTCAATCTCTGGAGCATATCTTTTAATTGTTGCTTCTACACCATTCTTAAGTGTCATTTGGTTAACAGAACAACCACTACAAGCACCTTCCAATTGTACTTTTACAATGTTATTTTCTACGGATAAAAGCTTAATATTTCCTCCATCACTAATTAAAAATGGACGAATTTCTTCTAACGCTTTTTCTACTTTACTTTGTGTTTCTACTGACATAAACTAACTTATTTTGTACTGCAACCACTCATTGTAGTAATTCGTACTACTTCTGTTGGAGGTAAATTTGCATTTCTTTTTAATAACTCTGACACAATTTCTTGTGTTATTTCTTTAAATGAAGTCTCAAGTTTTGTTCCATTTTGTAAAGCTACAGGATGACCAACATCTCCTGCTTCTCTAATACTTTGTACAATTGGAATTTCACCTAAGAATTTTGTTTCTAAATCTTCAGCTAAATTTTTAGCTCCACTCTGACCAAAAATGTAATATTTATTCTCTGGTAATTCAGCCGGAGTAAAGTACGCCATGTTTTCAATGATTCCTAAAACAGGAACATTGATAGCATCTTGCTGGAACATTGCTACACCTTTTTTCGCATCTGCTAAAGCAATGTTTTGTGGTGTACTTACAACAACAGCTCCAGTAATTGGTAATGCCTGAACAATTGATAAATGTACGTCTCCTGTTCCTGGAGGTAAATCTATTAATAAGAAATCGATTTCGCCCCAATCTGCATAAAAAATTAATTTGGGTATATCTTTAGAATCCATAGGACCTCTCCAAATTACTGCTTGATTTGGATTTGTGAAGAAACCTAATGATAATAATTTTACTCCGTAATTTTCAACAGGTTTCATTTTAGAACGCCCATCAACTTTTGCAGATAAAGGTCTTTCTCGTTCAACATCGAACATGATATGTTGAGATGGACCGTAAACATCAGCATCAAGAACACCTACATTGAATCCCATTTTTGCTAAACTAATCGCAACATTTGCTGTAACTGTAGATTTACCTACACCTCCTTTACCAGAAGCAATTGCAATAATGTTTTTGATATTTGGTATTTCTTTACCTCGGATTTGATTTGTATCCTCTTTAGGTTTTACCTCAGCTTTTACATTGACTTTAACTTCAACGCTGTCACTTACATTTTGATGGATTGCTTTTTTAATTTCTGTTTCCATCTTTTTTTTGGCTTGTAAAGTTGGGTTTCCAATTACAACATCAACAATTACTTCATTACCGAAAGCAACTACGTTCTTTACATTTTCATTTTCGACTAAACTTTTTCCTTCTCCAGGAGCAGTTATCGTTTCTAATGCATTATATATATCTTGCTTTTTAAAGCTCATTATGTTTTATATTAATTCTAACTACAAAGATACCATTTAAGCTTCAGATATTAAAGCCGTGTAATTACGATTGTTTATAGCCTTATAAGTTCATATTATTTATCTTTTTTCATTAGCTATTCTAAAAACAACTCTTTCAACTTATTTTCTCTCGTTTCCATTTTACCTAAAGAAAATCTCTTTTCTGTATCTGCAACAACTTGCGCGGTATTAAACTGATTTTTATTAATATTTCCTTCAAAACTGTTAGAATAAAAAACTTTACTAAAAGACTTAAGCTTAACCCTTAATTGGGTTTTGAAATCCCCCTGATATTTTGCGACGCCAGCGACAATAAAACGATTAGACTGTAAATTATAATTTTGATGTCCAGTTCGGCATAAGGGTCTGAATTGTTCAGAAAAATCAACAGGTTTCCAATTTCCTTCTTCATCCTTTGCTTCTGTTATCAATTGTAAACTTCCTCCTATTGGCTTTTCTAATGCCTGATTTTTATTCGATAAATTAAATATGAAAACAGGTGTCATTTCATAGTGTATTCTCTTCATCTCACTATAAAAATCATGACTCCTCTTATCATAATCTACTTCTTTTTCATCAATTTTCATTGGAAGTGGTGGCAGAACACTTGTCAATCCGTATAAATTTGAATGAAAAGAACTAATAGGATTTACAATTATTTTTAAACTATCTGTTCTATCTATTTCCATATGATCATAATCCGCATAGTTTTCTTCTTCATATTCAACCTCATTACTAAGTCGAATCGTATCATTTGCAATGACATTAATAGCGTAAATTAAAGGAATTGATCTTTCCATTTCTTTTAAATCAAACTGAATAAGCGTATCATATTCAGACATAATGATCTCAGGAAATGTAATTACTGTCCTTTTTTTACAAGCACAAAAAAAGACAAACAATATCATAATTATAAGATGTACTTTCTTTTCCATAAGAATAACAAAATCAAAAACTATTCCTAGAGTTCCTTCATTGGGTCCCAAAATATTTTTTCTAAATCTTGTATTTGATTTTCGACAACTTCTATTCCTTCACTTTCTAATAACTGCTGCATTAAATTTGTTCCATCGAAATGATGTTTTCCTGTAAGAATACCTTTTCTATTTACAACTCTATGCGCAGGAACTTCTTTACCTCCTGAATTATTCATTGCCCAACCTACCATTCTTGCAGAACGAGCTGCTCCTAAATATTTTGCAATTGCTCCGTAGCTTGTTACTCTTCCATAAGGAATTAACCTTGCTACTTCATATACTTTATCGAAAAAGTTTTTAGATTCTTCCATGCTTTAAAAGTACAATTTTATTAATGTTAATATTGCTAAAAAACCTGTAATTATACTCATTAACGGATTAAAAAACACCATTACTTTAGTCACTTTAGCTTCCATCTTTTTAATAAGTAGAATATAACTTGAAAGAACTGCGATTACACCTAATGAAGTTCCGATTCCAAAAGACAACAAATAATTATATTCTTCAGACAACCAACCTTTAGATATGAAGAATGAATATGTTAATGCAAAAAAAGGAATTGCAAACATATTGATAAAAGAAAGTTTGATCCCGTAAGAAAAACAAGTTTTTTGATTACAAATCTGCTGTACTTTTTGCCTAGACGAAAATTCTTTGTTCAGGTAGAAAAAGGATAGATACATAAAAACAAAAACCGCTACATTTTTAATCCAAAATAATGTATGGGGAAATTTGTGAATTAATCGAATCACTATTAAACTTAACAAAAACTGAAAGAAAACTACAATTGCTGCTCCTAAAATGAAATGTCTTGCTGATTTTTTATTTTCATCAATAAAAATTTTACCCACAGTTAAGTTAAGCATACTGGGAGCTACAAATCCAAGATAAGAAGTTACAAAACCAAGAATAAAATGAAACAGCATTCTAAAAATTATTAATGAATAATTTTAGACGCTTACATAGAAAAAAACTTTCTTGGCTATTAAAAATAGCTTAATAATTTAACTTGAATTTTACGTAAGTGATTGGTTTACCTTTCTCCAGATATTGTTTCTCATAAAAAGTTTGCGTACCTGTAACTTCTTCAGGAGAATAGTGATTTTTATACACATCATGATTGGCATGTAATACCTCATGACCTTCACCATGTAAAAGTCCTAATGTATAACCGTGCATAAACTCACTATCTGTTTTAAGATTTATAACACCACCTTCTTTTAAAACTTGATGGTATTTTTTAAGAAAACTAGTATTAGTCATACGATGTTTAGTTCTCTTATATTTTATTTGAGGGTCTGGGAAAGTAATCCAAATTTCGTGCACTTCATTCTTAGCAAAAATAAAATCAATCAATTCTATTTGCGTTCTGATAAATGCAACATTATTCATGTCATTTTCTAGAGCGGTTTTTGCTCCTCTCCAAAAACGTGCACCCTTAATATCTATTCCTATGAAATTGAATTCTGGATTTTTTTTAGCTAATGCAATTGTATATTCTCCTTTACCACAACCTAATTCTAAAACAATAGGATTATCATTCTTAAAAAAAGCATTCCATTTACCTTTTAAAGAAAAATCGTTTACGACTTCTTCTCTAGTAGGCTGAATAACATTAGCAAAAGTTTCGTTTTCTCTGAAACGTTTGAGTTTGTTTTTACTTCCCAATATAAAAAAGCTTAAGCTTAGGCTCTATCTTCAGTTCCTTCTCTCTTAAATTTAAGAGCTTGAGAAATCCAATAAGAAAGCAATACGATAAGAATAAATACAAAGATCCAATTCACTGCATTAGACGTCCACCATCCTGCAACTCCCTTAGCCAATGTTAATCTAATCCATTCAAAAGGCACAAATAATGCCTTAAACACATCTCCAATTATTCTAAATATATTTAATCCTAACATATCTTGATTATCTTTACGCTTGCAAAAATATAAAAAGAAAAAATGTTAACCAACTTTTTCAGTACAACTAAACCAGTAAATTCTATGTTTATCATAGGATTGTTTATTTGTTATGTCGTTGCTGGTTTTTTCACAAACTATGTAAACCTTGTTAATGTTCCTCTTTTCTTGTGGTTTTTAACACTTTTTGCCATTGCAAATTTTGTAAACTCGAGAAATAATTTGACTTTCGACAATTCTTACTTTTTTCTTTTCTTTATTATCCTTCTTGGTTTTTTTCCAGAAACCTTTAAGATTAACACCTTTTTTTATTCAAATCTTATCTTAACAATATACATCAGGCGTGTTTATAGTTTTCAATCTTCTAAAAACATTATAAAAAAATTGTTTGATAGTGGGTTCTGGATTGGAATTTCTTTTTTAATAGAACCTTTCACTTTAGTGTTTTTCCCTTTAACTTTTATTGGAATTTTAATACATCAACACATAGATATTAGAAGAATTTTAACTCCGATTATTGGCTTCTCTGTTCCTGTAATTTTATACTTTACTTACACCCTTTGGTATGAAAAACCAGACGATTTTAATGTTCTTTTTAATTGGTATACTAATTATGACTTTAGTATTTATAATACTTCTCGACACTTTATTTTATTTGGGTTAATTCTATTACTGGTTACGATATCATCTATATTAAAAACGCCAAAAACACTTCGTGTAAAAAACTCTTTTAGAAAAAACTGGATTCTAATATGTTTTCACTTTTTCTTTTCTTTAATTCTACTATTAATTTTAATAGATAGTAACTGTAGAGTAGTATTGTATATTATTTTTCCAGCAGCGTTAGTTATAGCCAATGGTTTTGAATTATTTCAAAAGAAATGGTACGCAGATTTTATACTTTTTGTAATTCTTTCTACTTCTTTATTCACATATCTTTCGTAGTTACATTTTTTGACCAAAAGCCAAATCTCCAGCATCTCCTAAACCAGGAATGATATAACCTTTATCATTTAAGTCTTTATCTATATCGGCAATCCATAAAGAAGTATTTACTGGAAAATGATTTTTAATATAATCTATTCCATCGAGCGACCCAATTACAGAAACAATATGAATTTCTTTTGGTGTTCCATAATTCTTTAAGGCTGAGTAAACAGAAACTAAAGATCTTCCTGTTGCCAACATGGGGTCGATAAGTAAAACTGTTTTGTTATCAATAGGTGGTGATGCAAAATATTCGACTATAATTTCGAAATCTTTGGAATTATTCGGATGATAACGATAAGCAGAAATAAAAGCATTTTCCGCATCATCAAAATAATTCAAAAGTCCATCATGAAGTGGTAAACCTGCTCGTAAAATTGAGCATAAAACTATTTCATTATCTGATAAATTAACGTTTTTAACTCCCAAAGGAGTGGTTACTTTTTCAGTTTTATAATTTAATTTCTTACTTAATTCATAACCTAAAACCTCTCCAATTCTTTCAATATTCCTTCGGAATCTCATACTATCCTTTTGGACATTTTCATTTCTAATCTCACTTAGAAACTTATTAAGAATTGAATTTTGATGCGCTAAATGGAATACCTTCATTTTTCAGGAGTGCTAATAAACGTTAATTAAACCATAAAATTAAACATAGCTTTCAGATATCAAAATTTACGGTACAAAATTTGGTGAAAAATGACAAAACTGAAACGAAACTACTATGAAACGAAAACTACTATTATTAGTGTTTATTCCCTTTTTTTTATGCAGTCAAAGTACTTTAAGTAATGCTAAACAAAGTTTAAGCAGCAGCTCTAGTACATCATCTAGCAGTAATTCAAATGATGATTCAGACGATGATGATGACATTAATTTTTTTTCCGCTTTTTTCGGAGAAATTTTCTTGGATATCTTTTATTATGCAAGTCTTGGTATTTTCATTGGAGACCCCACAGAAACGGCAATGAATCCTTATCCTTATTACAATGATAAAGAAGGGGAATATTCTATTAGCTTAGATGGAAACCTTAAAAAACAAAGCCTAAAATTAGGCACAAACTATTTATTAAACCGTGTACGAGGAATTGAGTTTAACGCTGTATACAAACCTTTTTATTTAGTTGGAGTTGAACTTTCTCATATAAACTTTTCTGAAAACACATTATTAAACTCAGAGTCTTTAAATATTACATCTGTGAACTTAAATTATTACAGAATTAGAAATCGCAATATATCTATGTGGTGGGGATAAGGAGTTACTTATGTTGGAAATGGTGTAAATACTGCTGGAGTTTCTTATAATTTTGGCGCAGATATTTATCCTGCTAAACCAATTAGCCTACACTTGGGTTGGAAACAAAGTTTTATTAACGATAATTCTGTAAATGTATTTAAAGCTCAAGCTAAATATCACATAAAAAAAACAGCTCTTTATACAGGATATCACAACTATAAATTAGGTAGTGAAACTGTATCTGGATTGGTATTTGGATTAGAGTATACATTTTAAACTAAAAAAGATTCCTGCATAAGCAGGAATCTTAAAATACACTTCATTTTGCATAGCATTTTATCAAAACAAAACTTGTTTTAATTACTTCTTCTTCGTTCTTCGTCGTTACCGAAATTTCTGTCTTTTACTTTTATCTTTTTATTTCCGAAACTATACGCTAAAGAAATTCTAAAATTTCTATTACTTTCATTCTGTCCGTATACTTGTTCAACACCATCCACTACAGATGTTAAATTATTTAAGGCACTTGTATTAAAAATATCATTAGCAAAAACAGAGAGTTTTATATTATTTTTAAAATCGTGTTGATATCCTAAAGACACGCTATACATTTCTCCAACACTAAACAAACCTCCGCTGTACGCAGAACTATACCATGAGTTCACTAAGAATTTTGATTTTTCTGACAATGAAAATGTATTATTTGAAGCTATTCTTGCTTGCACTCCATTTCTTGGCTCTGCTCCTATTTCTTTTTGAAACGTTGAATAATACCCTAAAATATTGATGCTATTTTGAATTTGCCACCATGAATTTGCTTTAAAACTATAGTTCTCAGAAATTCCATAATTATACTGTGTGATATAGTTATCACGAGTCACTATTTGAGTTTCTGCAACAGGATCTGAAGTAAAAATTACTCCGAAACCATCTGTAGTAACATTTAAAAATACACTTGTATTTAAATTTCTTTTATAAGAATGTGATAACTCAAAACTATCTGTGAATGATGGCTGTAAAAAAGGATTTCCTTCTCCGAAACTATTATCATTAATATAATATCTAAATGGATTTAAATCTGAAAACCTTGGTCTATCAATTCGTTTTCCGTAAGAGAAAGAAAAAGCATGATGATTATTTTTTCTATACGATACATATAACGTTGGAAACAACTTTGTAAATTCATTTTCTATCTCTTGATTTGTTTGCTCACTAATTCCTTTTGTATTTGTATTCTCTAAACGTAATCCCAACTTTAATTCTAATTTTGAATTTAAGTTTGTACTTGCTGAAATATAAGCTGCCAAGTTATCTTCTTGGTATTCGAAATTATTCGATCTTGTTGGATCTAAAACTGGATTTCCAGAAAGTGTATCAAAGAATAAAATATTACTTTTTGTAGTTGTAAAACTTGCCTTTCCTCCAAACGATAATTGAACTTTATTTATTGGGTAATTCACATCTATTTTTGAACTATAGTTTTGAATATCCTGATCGGAAATATTTAATGCAGCCGATGATATTCCCATTGAATTCCCGCTATTATCAAACACTTCAGTTGTAAAATCTCTGTCGTTTTTAGAATTGTAATTAAAGTAATCAGCATCAACAGAAATTGATCTTCCCAAAGAATCTAGTTTCGTTTCTGCATGAAAATTTAGAGTATTGTTTTTTCTATTAATACTATTATCTCCTTTATTTTCTATAAATCGATCTAACTGTTTATTCTCATCAAAAATTGTTGATGTTACCGTAGTAAACCCTCCTGGTTTTCTAGCATTTCCTAAATATTGAATTCCTAAAGATGTATGGTTTGAAACTTGATAATCTAATTGAAATCTTCCTGAAAAATTATCTGTTCTTTCTTTAGATTCAATAGCAATATCCCAAAAGTTTTGTGGATACTGAATTTGTAAATCCTCTGTATGTCTGTAATGTCCCTTTGTAGCATTTATACTTGCAACTACAGATAAATTATTCTTGTTGTAAGAAAAGTTATTTCGAAATGAACCGAAATTATATCTGTTTTGATTGTAAACAGCTCTAACAGTATTATTCCAAGAATTTTGTTTCGATTTCTTTAAAATGATATTGATTAAACCTCCTCTACCAGAAGCTTCATATTTTGCTGGTGGATTTGTAATAACTTCAATTGTTTTTATGTCGTTTGCATTTAAACCTTGTAAAAAAGCTGTTAACTCCTCTCCTTCTAAAGGTGATAAACGGCCATTAATTAAAACTCTAGAAGGTCCTTTTCCTAAAATTTCTAGAGTTCCATTTTGTACTTGAACTCTTGGCGCAACATTTAAAATATCAATACCATTTCCTCCTTCTGCAACAACACTTTTTTCTACATCAAAAACTAATCGATCTACTTTTTGCTGAATCACTCTTGTTTTTGATTTTATAACTACCTCTTCTAAATTTTCACTGTCTTCTAATAATGTGATTGTTCCCAAATCGATAGTATTCGTTATCGAAATCTGTTTTTTCCAATCTTTATATCCCAAAAAAGAAATTGTAATTTCATAGTTTCCTTTCGGACTTTTAAGTGAAAAAATTCCATCATCGTTAGAGTTTGTTCCTGCAATAACTTTCCCTGTAGTATCTTTTAAAACTACATCTGCAAATGCAATATTTCCTAATGCATCTACAACTTTTCCTTTTACTTGTTGTGCGTAAACTAATACTGATAAAAATAATAGTGTTACTAAAGCTAAACGTTTCATGTTTTGTGTTTTTTTGTTTTGATGACACAAAAGTGCTTTAGATTCCTGTTTTGTGCGACCGACAACATAAAGTCGAACCTTTTTCTCTTCTAGAAATCGGTTCGACTATTTTTTTAAAACGTTCGACTTTACGTTAAGTTACTGATTTTCTGTACTGCGTAGGTGTTTTCCCAGTATACTTTTTAAATGCAGTATTAAAAGATGATTTTGAATTAAAACCAACTTCATACAAGATTTCTAAAACAGTAACTTTAGATTTTGATGTATCTGAGAGTATTTTTTTAGCTTTTTCTATTCGGTATCCATTTATAAAATCGAAGAAATGTTGATTTAAATTCTGATTGATTAACACTGATAAATCTCGCATAGGCATTTGCATATTTTCAGCAAGTTTCCGAATCGTTAAATCTGGATTTAAAAACGGCTCTTTTGTAATCATGTAGTTTTTTAAATCTTCTATCTTCGTATTGTTTTCATCTACTTCTTTTTCTATTTCTTTTGATGTAGAAAGATGAACATCTATTCCTCTAAATAATTTTGGAGAGTGTAATGCTTTTAAGAATAACCAAAAGATAAAAAAGACACCAAAAAGTAACACTACAATTCTTAAAACTTGTGTTATTTCATCATTTTCAATTGTATCTCTAGCATATCCTTTTATTAACGTTAATACATGTCCGATCGTAATTAAAATCAGTAATTGTTTTAACCAATTATAATTCTTTAAAACATCCGAATTTGTGTAATTCTCAAGAATCAATTTTCGATATCGCAACACATAATAAATTGTTGCTAAGAAATAACCTAAAGAAACAAAATGCCCTGCAAGATCTAAAAATTGAATCTCCCAATTATCATCATAATTATTTAAAAAAGCTTCTTTTGCTGAAGTATCTACAAGAAAAAAATTAGGCAGCAATATTCCTATGCTTACTACCCAAAACAAACTATGTAATACGTGGATTTTCTTCAGCTTAAAATTAGAATAAATGACCGAAAGCACGTACAAGAACAATAATGGATCTTTAAAAGCAGATAATTTGATCCGTAGCATTTCTAAATTCAAATTTGGCGTTACAAACATGGAATAAAAAAACACACTAATATCTAAAGCTGTAACTATTAAAAAAAAAGCCAATAATCGGTTTCCTAATTTCTTATTGGTTTTTACAGTAAGTAAGAAGCCTGCAAAAAACAAAAACAACAAGAAAATTATAAATCCTAAAACTGCTATTACAGAAACTTTTTCCATGTATTTATGAGTTGTACTCTTTTTTTCGGTATTGAGTTGGAGTTAAATTCGTATACTTTTTAAACGCTGTATTAAAAGATGATTTTGAATTAAACCCTACTTCATATAAAATTTCTAACACAGTTAATTTCGGTTGATTTTTATCGGTTAACAATTGCATTGCATTTTTAATTCTGTATTCATTTACAAAATCAAAGAAGTGCTGTTTTAAGTCATGATTGATCGCTATAGACAATTCTCTTGAAGAAATTTTCATTTGCTGTGCCAAATTCCGAATAGATAAAAACGGATTCAGGTAAGGTTTTTCTGTATCCATAAACAATCTTAACTTTTCAATAATTTCATCATTCTCACCCTTCTCTTCAGTTTCATTTAATAAATCCTTTGTGAGTTTTGTTTGAGAATCTACTCCTTTAAATAACTCGGGATTGTTTAAGGCTTTTAAAATATACCAACAAGTAATTAATAACACTAAAAAAATTAAAATTACCTGCGACCATGAAAATATCTTTTCTTCAACATCAGAATATTTTAGAATATTTTTTACAAGTGCAACACTAAAAATGACAATCCAAAACACTACAATTTGATACAACCATTTATAAGCTTGAATTCTATTTCCTGAATGATTTTCGTAAAAAATATTTTTTGCTCGTTTCAATACAACTAAACTCATCACATAATAAAAAACAGATTGTAAATGCATGGAAAGATGCATAAAAATAACTTCCCAAGTGTGAATTGTGTCTTTAGAAACTTCTTCTAAAACTTGATCGTCACCAAAATAAAATCGAGGCATCATGGCTACATTACCAATGATAAAAGGCAATAAATGCCACAAATGTTTTTTTTCTAATTTAAAATTAGAATAACATACCGAACAAACGTAAAAGTAAAAAACAGGAGTTAATAGGTAATAATTGTTGTTTTTAAGCATAATCATGCTTAATGATGTTGGTATGAAATCATGAATGAAAAAGCCGCTCATTTCAATTGAACTTAATAACAGGAAAACACCAAATAAGCGATTACTCAATTTATTTTCAGACTTAACAGTGAAAATAAAAATGGCAAATAGTAATGTTACAAAAGTAGCTAGGATTCCAATAAAAACCCTCAAATCTAGATTATTCATTTGTTTGGCTTCAATTCAAATATAAATGAATATTCTTTGATGCACTTACGACAAACAAAAATCTTTTAATACAACTAGCAGTTCTCCCTCATTTTCAATATGACTCATATGCCCGTTAGATAAAAATTGCAGCGGAGTTTTTGTATTATTAGCTTCAATTTCTATCGCATTTATATCTAAAACAGGATCTTTTTCACCTCCAATTATCAATTTTTTAAATGTGCCATTTTGCAAAATACTTGATCTGTTTTTTCTCAACTTCATTCCTTCCGAACAAGCAATATAACCTTGTACAGTTGTTTTTAAAGCTTCCTGTTTACAAGCTTCTATTTTATATCCAAACTCTTCATGAGTTTCTCTTGCAAATAAATTTCCGACAGACATTGTTACTAATGTTTTATAATTTGTCTTGGCCATTTTAATTGCTCTATCTCTTATTTGTTTACGCTCTTCGGAATCTGGCGAAGATGTTGAATTCAACAAACATAATCGTTCCACATAATCTGGATATTTTTCAGCAAAAGCTAGAGCCACATAACCTCCCATTGAATGACCAATAAGAGTTACTTTCGCAATCTTTTCTTTCTCTAATACCTGATGAATGGTTTCAGCAATTTCCTCCATGGTATGCACATAACCTAAACACTCTGAGGCCCCATGACCAAGCAAGTCAATAGTTATAATTTGAAAATCATGTTGCATTTCTTTCGTTAGAAAATCCCACATTTTAGCATTTTCTAAAAAACCATGTAACAAAACCAATTTTTGCTTACCTGCACCATAAATATGATATGCAACTTTAGCATTTTTATATAGTATAGAATTAACCATGGCGCAAAAATATGTATCTTTCAAGATTAAAACGTAACACGAGACTTGTTATATCACAATACATATTTGCATAAAACCTCTACAGAATGGGTTACTTTTGTTCACGGAGCTGGCGGAAGTAGCACTATTTGGTTTAAACAAGTTAGAGAATTTAAAAGACATTTTAATGTACTTATTCTCGACTTAAGAGGACACGGAAGAAGTAAACCTACCTTAGGTAAAATTTTTAAGAGTGAATATAATTTTGATGTTGTAACTAAAGACATTATTGAAGTTTTAAATCATGTAAAAATTAAAAAATCGCATTTCATTGGTATTTCTTTAGGGTCTATTCTAATTAGAAATCTTGCTGAAAAAAAACCTGAATTGGTGAAAAGCATGATTTTAGGAGGTGCTATTTTAAAACTGAACTTTAGATCGCAATTACTTATGAAATTGGGTAATCTTTTTAAATCTATTGTTCCTTACATGTTACTTTACAAGCTGTTCGCTTTTATTATTATGCCTAGAAAAAACCATAGAAACTCTAGAATTTTATTTATTAATGAAGCGAAAAAACTATATCAAAAAGAGTTTTTAAAATGGTTTAAACTTACTTCAGAAATTAATCCATTATTGCGTTTTTTTAGAAGTAAAGACATAAAAATTCCTACTTTATATATTATGGGAGAAGAGGATCACTTGTTTTTGCCATCTATAAAAAGAGTGGTGCAACATCATGTAAATTCTTCTTTATTTATTATTTAAAAATGTTGTCATGTAGTTAATGTAGAACAACCAGCTATTTTTAACACAAAGACTATCGATTTTATCTCTTCATTAAATTCAACTAAATAATCAATGAAAAATCCTAAAAAAGAAATCCTTATTGTTGGATTTGCCTTATTTTCTATGTTTTTCGGTGCTGGAAATTTAATTCTTCCTCCTTTTTTGGGTAAAAACGCCGCCGACTCTTGGTATTGGGTAACTTTAGGATTTTTTATTACAGCTGTTTTTATTCCTATTTTAGGAATCTTAGCTCATGCTCGTTTACAAGGAACAATGTATGATTTTGGAAAAAAAGTTTCTCCTTCATTTAGTTTAATTTACTGTTTAATTGTATATACTATTTCCATTGCTTTACCTGCACCAAGAACAGCTTCTGTAACACATGAAATGGCAATTGCTCCATATTTTGAAACAAGCTCATTATTAACTAGTAGCATTTATTTTATTCTTGTATTTATTTTCGTGATGAATAGAAGTAAGATTTTAAATCTTATTGGACGCTTTTTAACTCCTTTAATTATTCTCATTTTACTCTCTATAATTTTTATTGGTATTTTTTCTGACCATACAATTACGGGATCTACAATTTTTAACACGCCTTTAGTTGATGGAATTTTAGAAGGTTATCAGACTTTTGATGCCATTGGAGCCGTAGTTATCGGTGGAGTTTTAGTTATTTCTATGAACTTTAAAAAAGAAGCTAGTTTTCAAAAGAAAAAAGAACTGATTAGCAAAGCAGGATTGGTTGCTGGTTTAGGTCTTTTAGTTATTTATGCTGGATTGATTTACAATGGCGCTTTATTTGGTGGAACTTTTGAAAAAGAAGTAACTAGAACAGAAGTTTTAACTGGACTAAGCTCAAAAACACTAGGAAATATTGGAACTACTTTTTTAAATGTTTTAGTTTCATTGGCATGCTTTACAACTGCGGTTGGAATTGTAACTGGAACTTCTGATTATTTTAAAGGTTTATTCGATAATTCTCAAAAAGCATATACAGTAACAGCAATAGTTGGGTGTATTTTAGGTGTGGTTATGGGACAGTTTGATGTACATCATATTATTCATATTGCTATTCCTGCATTAATGTTTATTTACCCGATAACTATTGTATTAATCTTACTTAATCTTTTATCTAAAAAAGTTGCTACTGCCAATGTTTTTAAAGCTGTAGTAATTGCAACACTTGTTTTTAGCACACCAGATTTTATACAATCTATTGCTAAAAATGATACTATTACAAATATCCAAAGTTATATCCCTTTAGCTAATTATAATTTAGGTTGGGTGTTACCAGCGTTGCTAACTTTTACAATAACTTTTTTCTTAAGCAAAAAGGAAGCTTAGAAACGGTATCCTACATTTAATCCGATTCTTGGCACTACCGAAGGAGATAAATCTGTAAAAAAGTTTCTTCCTAAACCACCATGAACGCTAATTACTAAACCTCCGTTAGATACATATTTTGTTCCTACGGAAATACCTAATGCACCATCAGTATAAGAAATTCCACTATCATTTTTTCCTGAATTGATTCCCATGAATATTTCTCCGAAATGATTCCAGTTTCTTGCTGTAGTAAAATAATGACGGAAAAATGGAGTAATCATATTGTCTTCATTATATCTAAAATCTGAGTTTTCTCCTTCAAAATTAAAAAGTGCAGATGCACCAATAGAAGACTGTTCTCCAATATAATGCTCGTAAGTAACTTCTAATGTTTTTATCACTAAAGCATCGGCTAAATCGATACTTATTTCTTGTTGTGCTTGTAAAAAATTAGCTCCTAAAATCGTTAAAATTACTACTAGTTTTTTCATGATATACGTCATTATTTATATGTTTCAAGATACAATCAAAAACTATACAAAACTTAAAGTTTGACTCATATTTTTTTGAAAAATAGTATTAAAAAATTGCTTTTAACTGAACCGTTCCTGAATGAATAGCTTTAGCATTTTCACTTTTTCTTCCGAAGTAATTCAAACTTAAATTTAAAAATGAATTTATTTTTTGATTGAATAAAGCATTCCAAGTAAAGTTTCTACCTTCTTGTAAACCTTCTAACATTTGATATCCAACAGGTGAATTTGCACTTCCTTCAAAGTTGTTTAAAAACATAGAAAAATCTGCTGAAATCTGATTCTTCTTTTTGGTTAAGTAAAAATAATTTACACCTACCTTATGCTGATTTAAAGTTTCTAAACCTGCAACTGTATTTTTTTTATCTTTTAAATGATAAAACACTGAAAAGCGATGATCTCTATTGAACAGATAACTCAGTTTTGGATTTAATTCTTTATTGATTAAACTATAATTTCTATTGGCAAAATTTTCGGTATCCAACTTATTTTCTCCGTAAGAAGAAGCAACTTCTAATAACCAAAATGAAGACAATTTATGCTGAAACTCTAATTGATGTATTAAGGCGTTATTCTCTTGATTACCTATGGAAAACTGTTGCTTATTTCTAGATGTTCCGTAAGTATAAATCCAACTATATCGCTGCAAATTCCTATTGTAGTAAAATGAATTTCTAATATTAAACTGCAAACTCAACAAACCTTCTTCCGCTAAATTAAATGGATTAAAATTAAATCCATCTCCTTCTCTCCTTCTCTCGTTATTAATGGTTAAAAACGTTTGATTATAAAAATGACTCATCCATTTTTTCCATCCTTTTTGTGTTTTCCATTGTGTAGGATTTAGCGTAATCGATTGTTTTAAAGCTGCTTTTTGCGTTGGTAAAAATCGAATATTAGGTAAAGGCACACGTAAATATTCTGCTTGATCTTGAAACTCGGCTATTTCAAACTCTTCAAACTGTTGAATTCCGTCATTATTGTAATCGTTCCAAGTATAAAAACCTTGTCCGGGTTCTGTTTTTACATATACAAAATCTTGTTGAGCAACATTTCCTGATGACGTTTCATATACAGTTCCTAGATTTAAAAAACGCTTAAAAAACTGCTGATTATATATTAATCTTGAATTTAGAGATTGTGCGTTAGGTTCGAACTTATTGTCTGTAAATCGATAGTTTGCATACAACGATAAGTTTGTGTTTTCGTTCTGAATTAATCTGCTGTCTAAATACAATGTGTTTCGGTTATTGATTTGAGTAAAACGATTGCTTTTTATACTATCGTTTACTCTGTAATTCAATCCGATTTTAGCAAATACTTTTGTAGAATCTCCAATTCCGTAGAAACCTTCATATTCTTGAAATTGATGACTTAATGTATTAAAATCGTTCGTGTTTCTATTTTGAATTTCATTCGTTTCTGCTCCAATAAAACCACCCAACCACGATTTTCCTAAACTATAAATTCCTTTGGCATACAATCGGAAAAAATTATCTTTTTCTGTGTTTGAAGTATTAGATAACAAACTACTTTTTATTTGAAAAGATAGCTTTTCTCTGTTGATTTTAGATTGAATCTCATGTTTGTTTCCATTAAAACTTTCAGAAAAATTCAAGTGATTAAAACGATACGAAAGAAAGTTATTTTCGTCTTTTTCTAACCACAATCGTGTTGATAATTGATTTTGATTTCCTAATTGTTGTCGCACATTCCAATCTCTATTAAACTCAACACTTCTAAAACGTTGTACGGTTCTAAAATTTTCTTGTACGAATTCATAATCGATTGTACTTTTTAACTTCCATGTAGTATCAAAAATTAATTGATCCCATTTTAATTTTGAAGCGACTTGCTGATTTTTTTCATCATCTATCGAAGAAAATAAATTCTGATCGTTATCACTATATGCCAATTCTGCTTGAATCTTTGTTTTCTCTGTAGGATTATATTCAGAATTTACCACTGCAACTTGTAAACTTGTTGGCGCGACCAAACGAACAACCGGATCGAAGTTTCCTAAATTTGCACCAACATACCTGTAAATTGTTCCGGTAGCAATTGCGCTGTCTATAACATAACTTCCTCGATTTACACCTACATTAGAAAAAGTTACCGTAAATAAATCGGCTGTTTCATCTGTAGAAAACTCAAAAATTTCGATTCCACCAACAATTACTTTACGATATTGAATTCTATTTTCTGAGAATTCGTCTTCAAAAGCACTTTGTGCTACCATTTGAGTTATATCGTTTCCGGCATTTGCTAAAATTTGTTTTTGATCATTTGTTAAACTCTGTTGAATCGGCTGATTCTTAGCATCGTTTTCGTTGTAGAAGAATCCAGAAATTGAAAATTTATCGTTTTTATATTGTGCTTTTTCGTAGGTAATAAAGCGTGTGTAATTTTGATCTGAAAATTGAAATTCTACTCGAATTCTCATATCATTGGTAATTGGATAAGTCGTGTTAAAACGAATCTCAGCCAAATTATAATCGATAATATAATCTTTATTTTCTCCACGTTCTAACTGAACTCCGTTAATAAAAACAGCATCACTTCCAGCTACAATTACAATATTCGCTTCGTTATTTGGACCAAAGATTTTATACGGACCTTGATTTCCTTCTACTCCAACAAAATTAAATGCAGAAAACCGACCACGAACAATGGCTCCTGAAGCTCCAACATTAAAATGCTCACTTAAATTTGCATCTACTTGTATTCCTGAAACTTGTTTATCGAAATTCAAGAAATGACTATCTTTATTATTTAACGAAACATCTCCTCCTTTTACTTTCCAGTTTTTACTAAATAACTCAATAAAAATACGATCGAAATCGGTTAAACTTTGCGAATATCCATTTTGTTGAAGTGGTAAATTGGTGTCAAAAATATTGGCTCGAATACCAACTTCTTTGGATAGTTTTCCTTCTAATGTTAAATCTAAGGAAGCGTTTGTAACAGCATTTTGATTGTTTCCTGTTGTGATTCCTCGTGAAATAAACCCCTGGGTTTTTAATCCATCGAAAAGCTTAAAATCTTGCTTCTTTTTATTCGTTGTTAAACTGTATAATTTATCTGTTCTGTTAGTATTCGGAACTATGAGTTTTTCATCTAGAGGCGCGTATACTTTTGTCAAAAAATCTGGAAATCGTAAATATTCTATAGTAATTTTTCGATATTCTTTTGCATTAATAATCAATTTTGCTTTCGGAAAATCTACTTGATATTTATGCTTAGGAATGGAATCTCCTTTGCTATTGAGCAACTTAAAAAAAGTTGGACTGATACTTACCGAATCTATTTGTATGGTATCGGTTTTAACATTGACTTTTTTTGATCGAAATTCTTTAAGATTTCTCTGACTAAATCCAGCAGTGGTGGTTAACAGAAAAAAAATAAATAGCTTTTTGATCATATGTTGTACAACGAATAGATGTCAAAAATAGTTTATTCTCTCAAAATTCAATTTGGTTTTGTGTTAAAAGGGCTTCAATTGCTTACTACCTACAAAAGAAAAACCACAACACTTATAAAAATGTTGTGGCTAGTATATAAGTATTGTTATTGCTTGTCTGTTTGACGCCCGAAGTGATTCGAGCGCGAGCGAGGGAAGCTGAAGATAAGAATACCATT
>ERZ1740052.199-NODE-199-length-20643-cov-6.245920_pt1 | contig 20643 bp, 17 predicted proteins | sample MGYA00581750_ERZ1740052 | MGnify/ENA primary metagenome ERZ1740052 (study PRJEB43018, sample SAMN04849743) | marine metagenome | isolation source: floating plastic debris | place: Pacific Ocean | collected 2008-08-30 | study: EMG produced TPA metagenomics assembly...
AAGTTAAATGTATACGTAGAGTTTTCTTTTAAAGTGTCTAAAATCTTAATATTTATATATTTACTTGGAGTTCCTTGTGGTGTAATTAAAGGAGCCGTTTTAAAAGGAGGAGAAACAATTAACTGTTTATTTAAATCTTTAAGTACGATATATTCGTCAAAATAAATACGAATATTGTCGTCATTAAAATTTAAGCTTTCATAAGCAGGTTCAGCCGAAACTAATATTGGTGCATCTTCATCTTTAGGGCCACCTTCAGGTCTTCCTTTTCTGGCACAACTACTAATTATCAAACTAAAACTAAAAAGAAAAAATATAAGGTTATAATGTTTCACAAAACTAATTTTAAGCGTAATCAAAAGTAGTAAAAAAACTATTAGACTTTCAGTGTATAAGCCATAGTAAGAACACTTATTTTTATGTTTTTGGTTTTTAATAAAGCCTTAACACAAGACTCAATAGTTGCGCCAGTGGTAATTACATCGTCGACAAGAAGTACATGTTTGTATTCATAAAAACTTGTGTCAACTAAAGAAAACTTAGATGAACTCTCGTTATAACGTTCGAATCTTGATTTTTTTGTTTGCGTTTTAGTGTTTGAAATTCGAATTAAATTTTTATCACTAAAATTCGTTTTTAATCCTTTTGAAATACATCTAGCAAAAGTATCAACTTGATTATAGCCTCGTATTTTTAACTTTTTTTTATGTAGAGGAACAGGAATTATATAATCAATTTCAGAAAATAAATTTCTTTTTTTTATCTCATGATTAAACCACTCACCTAAAAAAACACCGATATCTTCTCGTTCCTTGTATTTTAGTTGATGAATTAGCTTTTGAGTAATATTGTCTTTCCTGTAATATAGAAAAGCTTCAAAATTCTCTAAATCGAAGTTCAAAAAAGATTCAGGTATAAAAGTATCTTTTTCGTTAACTATTGGCAGTTCATTTTTACAATTACTACAAAGTATTATTTCGTTGGAAAACAGAAGATTTTCACAATTTAAACATAAATTAGGATAAAAAATACCCAATAAATCCTTTAAAAAGCGCATATTTGCTCAGCAATTTTTTGATAAATTTAAAAAATAAATAGTATTTGGGAAAGAAACTTAATTTTTTTAAAGAAGCTGTTCTAGCAGCTAAAACTTCTGGAACTATTACACCTAGTTCAAGATTCCTTGCAGAAAAAATGCTTAAAGGAATAAATTTTAATGAAACTAATTTAATAGTTGAGTTAGGAGCTGGAAATGGAATCATAACAAAACATATTCTTAAAAAATTAAAACCCAATAATCATTTAATTAGTTTCGAAATCAATGAAACTTTTTATCAAGAATTGCAGAAAATTAATCATCCACAATTAACTATTTTAAACACTTCTGCAGAGTTTATAATTGATGAAATTGAAAAGAAAGGGTATAAAAATGTAGATTGCATTGTTTCAAGTCTTCCGCTTTCTATAATACCAAAACCAATTTCAAAAAATATTCTAGACGAATCTTACAAAGCATTAAATACAAATGGAAATTTCGTTCAATTTCAATATAGTTTAGACTATTTTAAAAAGTTTAAAAAATTGTTCGGAAAAGAAAATGTAAGCTTAAAATTTGAACCTTTAAATATTCCTCCAGCATTTATTTACAAATGCACAAAGAAATAGAACTTACAATATGTACTTTTTGTACTTTTGCCTTCTATGATAGAAACGAGAGAAGCAATATCAGAAAAGGTAGTTTTAATAGGTGTAATTACACAGCATCAAGATGAAGACAAAGCTAATGAGTATCTTGATGAGTTAGAATTTTTAACTCACACTGCAGGTGGAGTGCCTGTAAAACGTTTTTTACAAAAACTAGATAAACCAAATCCAAAAACTTTTATTGGAAGTGGAAAATTGGATGATGTAAAAACCTACATTGATGCTAATGGAGTAGGAACAGCTGTTTTTGATGATGAATTATCGCCTGCTCAGCTTAGAAATATAGAGCGTGTTTTAGATTGTAAAATTTTAGACAGAACCAATCTTATCTTAGATATATTTGCTAGTAGAGCTCAAACTAGTTCTGCAAAAACTCAAGTAGAATTAGCACAATATGAATATTTATTACCAAGATTAACCCGAATGTGGACTCACCTTGATAAACAAAAAGGAGGTATTGGTATGAGAGGTCCTGGAGAAACTGAAATAGAAACAGACCGTCGTATTATTAGAGATAAAATAACTTTACTAAAGAAAAAATTACAAACCATAGATAAACAAATGGCTGTTCAAAGAAAGAACAGAGGTAAAATGGTTCGTGTTGCTTTAGTCGGTTATACAAATGTAGGTAAGTCTACTTTAATGAACTTAATTAGTAAAAGTGAAGTTTTTGCTGAAAACAAACTTTTTGCAACATTAGATACCACTGTAAGAAAAGTTGTGGTTAAAAATGTTCCTTTTTTACTTACAGACACAGTTGGTTTCATCAGAAAATTACCTACACAATTAGTAGAATCTTTTAAATCTACGCTTGATGAAGTAAGAGAAGCAGATTTATTAGTTCATGTCGTAGATATTTCTCATCCTAATTTTGAAGAGCATATTGCCTCTGTAAATAAAATTTTAGATGAAATAGATAGTGCTAACAAGCCAACGATTATGATTTTTAATAAAATCGATGCTTATACACATGAAACAATTGATGAAGATGATTTAGTTACCATTAAAGGTAAAGAGCATTACACAATTGAAGATTGGAAGAAAACTTGGATGAACGATCTAGAGAAAAAAGCATGTTTTATTTCTGCAGTAGAAAAAGAAAACATAGAAAACTTTAAGGATACCATTTATGATGAAGTAGTAAAAATTCATTCAAAAATCTTTCCATATAACAATTTCTTATATTAAGGATCAATTTTGATGTGAAAATTGCAAAAAATGCATTAACAATGGTCAAAAAAGTATAAAAAATCAATTTCGGATTAAGCGATAGGATTTTTTTTTTACTTTTGCAAGTGGAACATAGTGTGATTTTAGTAAACTTATTAAGTTTTATTTAATAAGTTTTAATTCCCCAACTTATGAGAAAATTTTTATATATAGCATCTTTTGCGTTTTCTTTTAGTGCCTTTAGTCAAGGCAGTAATGAAACATGTGATACCCCAGAAAGTCCTATCGAGGACTTAAATAGTATAACTAAATGTACAGTAAAACCATCTAAAAATGGTAAGGATAAAAAATCGAGACAGATTTCTGTTCGAGTTTCTGCACCAAAAAGGAGGTTTTTAAAAAAGAGGAAAAAACAAGCTGCGTCAGAAGCTAATAATTTAAATAGTTCTGGTATTTCTGCAGTTAACAATCCAACTGATATTTCTAAAACTTTAAAGTTAAAAACAAATTTAGCAGCTTTAACAAGTACCTTATCTAAAGAAGAAGTTCGTAAAGCTGAAAAATTTAGTACAGTTGATAATATTCCTGCATTCCCTGATTGTTCCAGTGAATTAGGAGGAGATCAATTAGATTGTTTTAATAATGAAATGATAAGTCATATTCAAGAACATTTCAGTTATCCAGATCAAGCTTTATTAGATAAGTTACAAGGTGAAGTTTGGGTGCGTTTCATTATTGATAAAGATGGTAATGTTACAAATATCAAAGCTTTAGGGCCTAAAGGTGGTAAGATTCTTAAAGATGAAGCTATAAGAGTGGTTTCTAATCTGCCAAAATTTTCACCTGCAACTAAAGCAGGAAAGACTATATCTGTGAAATATGGTTTTCCAATCAACTTTTCTTTAGAGGATAACTAATATTTTCGTAACTTCCATTCTACAGAAACACAATTAATCAAAAATTAGAAGCAATGGTCAAAAAATTACTTTTACTGCTTTTTGTATTAAGCAGCTATCTTTTGTTGGCTCAAACAGAATTATCAGGTTTAGTATTCGATGAATATTTAGAACCCTTCCCTGGAGCTACAGTTAAAACTAGTGAAGGTAAAAGAACAACCTCAAATTTTGAAGGAGAGTTCACTATCAGTGTAAAAAAGTTTCCCGTAACTATAACGGTAACCTTATTAGGATATCAAACTGAAACAATCCAAATTGGAAGTTCTGAGGATGATTTAAATATCATTTTAAAAGAAACGTTAGGTTTAGATCAAGTCGTAGTTTCTGCTTCGAGGACACCTGAACGAGTTATAGAATCTCCAGTGACTATTGAAAGAATAGACGGTAAAAATATCAAAAGAACAGCTTCTCCTAACTTTTATCAGAGTTTAGGGAATTTAAAAGGTATTGATATACTTGATAATAACTATTCTACAAAAATTGTAACTTCAAATAGAGGTTTTGGAAATACTTTGAATAACAGATTTGTACAATTGGTAGATGGTGCTGAAAGTTCTATACCTGTTTTTGAATATTCTTTTGGTAACCTATTTGGATTAAGTGAATTAGATGTTAAGAATGTTGAGATATTACCTGGAGCTGCTTCTGCATTATATGGGGCAAATGCCTTTAACGGTATTTTATTAATGACAAGTAAGAATCCTTTTGATGATTATGGGTTTAGTACATATGTGAAATCAGGTGTAACTTCACAAGAAGAGAGAGGTGCATATGCTTTTTATGATGTTGGAGCTAGATTTGCTTATAAATTCAGTGAATATTTTGCTGCAAAAGCAAATATTGTTTACAAGACTGGTGAAGACTGGTATGCTAGAGACTTTAGAAACTCTACAGGTCAAGGTGGAGTAATTAAAGATGGTTTTAGTCATAGCGACGATACAGGTTATGATGGTGTAAATGTATATGGTGACGAAATCGGATTTAATTTAAGAGATATTATCAGAAGTTTAGAAAATAGAAATGTGTTGTTGCCTAATGGTCAGCCTATACCTGCCGGTAGTTGGCTTAATGTCGATAATACTAATGTCTCTAGAATAGGTTATAAAGAAGAAAATATCAATGATTATAGAACAAAGTTTATAACTTTCGATGGGGCCTTGCATTTTAGACCTTGGGGTAAAGATAACGCGGAAATTATTTATGCTTCAAAATTGCATTTATCAGATAATGTAATTCACGCAAGTAACAGATATGATCAAAGACAAGGATTTATGCAACAGCATAAGTTAGAAGTAAAAGGAAAAAATTACTTTGTCAGAGGTTATTACACAGAAAATGATGCTGGTTCGACAACAGATACAAGATTAGCAGGTATTTATGTGGTAAATGATTGGAAAGATCATGGAACTTATTTTGGGGAGTATGGTGTTGCGTATTTAGCTTCCATTTTTAATGGGGCTTCAAATGAACAAGCGCATGCTTTAGCGAGACAGACAGCTGAAGCAGGCAGATTTGTTCCTGGTACTCCTGAATATGAAGCTAGTTTAAATAATGCCAAAAATACTACTTTAAGTAATGGTGGTGCAAAATTAATTGATAATACAGGTTATTATCATGTTGATGCGAACTTGAATCTATCTGAGTATATAGATTTTGCAAATATTCAAATAGGAGGTAGTTTTAGAAGTTTCGCATTAGATTCACAAGGACAGGTTTATACAGATGACGATGGAGTGATTAGACATCGTTTATATGGAATTTATACACAGTTACAAAAAACTTTTAATGACGATAGGTTAAAACTTACTGCTACAGCTCGTTTTGATAAAGCAAGGAACTTTGAAGGTAAGTTTTCTCCAAGAGCAACAATATCTTATGCAGTAGGAGAAAAAAGAGATCATAATTTTAGAATTGGTTTCCAAACAGCCTTCCGTAACCCAACATCACAGGATCAGTATCTAGGTCTTCAACTAGGGGATAGAGTTTTCTTGGGAACTGTAGAAGAAAACCTTACAAGAGAAGTAACAGTGACTCCATATCGTTCTAATCCTGCTTTAACAGCAACTTTAACAGGTGAAGACGCTTTCAATAATTCATTCACAGCACAATCTGTAGAAGATTTTTTAGCTGACGTAAGATTAGGAAATACTCCGGATTTAAATTTGCTACAGAAGGCAGAACTTGATGTATTAAGACCTGAAACTGTACAATCTTTCGAATTAGGATATAGAGGAGCTGTTGATTTATCTGGTAAGTTGTTAGAATTTGATGTTGTAGGTTTTTATAACTTTCATGAAGATTTCATCACAACAAAAGAGGTTTTTACACCTTTATATGGTGATGTTAACAACCCTACAACCCCTGATTCTGCAGTAGGAACCGAAGCATTGACAGCAGTAGTTAGAAATGATGTCTTAAGATACATTTTACGTACTAATACAACAGCAAAAATTGATACTTATGGTTTTGCAGCAGGTTTTTCAACAAAAGTGTTTGGAGGTTTCGATTTTGCTGCTAATTATGCTTTTTCTGATTTTAAAGTAGATAGTGAAGAGTTAGACTTTAAACCATCATTTAATACTCCCAAACATACTGTAAAGGCACAATTCGGTCATGATAGATTATTTAAAAACTTTGGTTTTGGAGTAAATGCAAGATGGCAAGATGAATTTTTGTATCAATCTAGATTTATAGATGCTATAGTCGATGATAGACTGATTGTAGATGCACAAATTAATTTTACAGTTCCATCTCTTAAGTCTTTTATAAAATTAGGTGCAGTAAATCTTACTAACGAAAATTACTTTAGTGTTCCTGGAACAGGAAGTATAGGTTCACAATATTACATTTCTTGGGTTATCAACAACTAAAAGAAGTATTGAAATAATCACAAAAAGAGGGGTAACTACCTCTCTTTTTTTTTGTTATCTATATCAAAAAAGCAAAATATTTTGTTTTTTTTAAAAATAACTGTACTTTTGCGCCCTGAAAGAACCAAACAACTGCTACGGTAAATTAGTAAATGTAAAAAGTATGAGAAAATTTTATTTACTTGTAGTATTATTATTATCCCTTAATAGTTATAGTCAGGACACTTGTGATACTCCTGAAGAAACTACATTAGAAGATCTGAATAGTATTACAAAATGTTCGATTAAACCTGCTAAGAATAAGAAAGATAAAAGAAGTAGACAGATCACTGTACGTGTTTCTGCTTCTAAGAGAAGATTCTTAAAGAAGAGAGAATCTAGAAAGAAAACAGCCGTTTCTGGAGCTGGTAACTTAAACTCTTCTGGTATTTCTACAATAGCAAATAATTCAGGTATTTCAAGCAAACTTTCATTAAAAAAGAAATCAGCATCAAATAGTATTGCTGCTTTAACGAATAGTTTATCTGAAGAAGAAGTAAGAAAAGCTGATAGATTTAATACAGTTGATAAAATTCCTGCTTTTTCTGATTGTGGTTCAGCAAAAAAAGGTGAAATGATTGATTGTTTTAACACAGAAATGATGTTACACATTCAAAAGCACTTCAGATATCCTGCTGAAGCTGTAAGAAATACAGTAGAAGGTGAAGTATGGGTGCGTTTTATCATCGACAAAAATGGTGAGGTTAAAAATATTAAAACCTTAGGTCCAGAAAATGCTGAGATTTTAAATGAAGAAGCTAAAAGAGTAGTAACTAAATTGCCAAAATTCAAGCCTGCTAGAAAAGATGGTAAGCCAGTTGCTGTTAAATACGGTTTTCCGATAAACTTTTCATTAGAAGAATAATTTCCAATCCTTAATATAATTAAAATGTTGAAGAGACAATTAGCGATGATTGTCTTCACTTTATGTGCTATATCTACTTTTGCACAAGTGAAGATAAAAGGGGTAGTGTATAATGAGTACTTAGAACCATTTTACAACGCTAAGATAACAAGTGGATCAAACTCTGCTTTATCTGATATCAGTGGTAATTTTGAAATTACAATCAAAGGAGATTTACCACAAACTATCGAAATTTCTGCGTTTGGTCACCAAACAGAATATGTAGATGTTGAAAGAGTAGGACAAAAAATTAATGTAATTCTTAAAGAGAACTTATTATTAGACCAGGTTGTAATATCTGCATCGAGAGTTCCGGAAAGAATTATTGAATCTCCAGTAACTATTGAGAGATTTGGGTTAACAGACATTAGAAAAACAACGTCTAACTCTTTTTACGATGGTTTAGCAAACTTAAAAGGTATTCAATCTAGAGAAGGTAGTTACGGATTCAATTCTATTAATACAAGAGGTTTTGCTGATTTCAGTAATTCTAGATTTGTACAAATGGTAGATGGAATGGATACTGCTGCTCCTGCATTAAACTTTAGTGCTGGAAACCTTTCAGGAGTAAATGAATTAGATATTAATAATGTTGAAATATTACCAGGTGCGTCTTCTGCTTTATATGGAGCGAATGCATATAACGGTATCATGTTTATGAACACTAAAAGTCCTTTCGATTTTACAGGAATTAGTACATTATTTAAAACAGGATATACAAGTCAAGACTTAGCTGGGAATAATTTATTTTATGATTTATCTGCAAGATTAGCTTACAAGTTTAGTGAGTCTTTCGCAGCCAAAGTAAACTTCTCTTATTTTGAAGCTACAGAATGGTTAGCTAATGATCAGAATAGTAAATTAATTGATTCTAATGAAATTGTAAATATAATTGGTGACTTCAGACCACTAGATTACGATGGTGTAAATATTTACGGTGATGAATTTAACAACAGTATTAGTGTTCAAGATATAGGACGTAGATTTTTTAATGTTAATTTACCACAAGATGCAAGAGTTAGTAGAACTGGTTTTGCAGAACGTGATTTATTAATGGATGATAAATCTAAAAACTTAAAGTTTTCTACATCTTTCCATTATAGACCATTTGAAGACGAATCTTTAGAGTTAATTTTAGCAACAAGATTAGCTATGGGTAATAACTTATTACAAGGAAACTCTTCAAGATTTTCTCAAAGAGATTATTATATAGGACAATCTAAATTTGAAGTAAAAGGAGATAATTTCTATGTAAGAACTTACTACACAAGAAATGATGCTGGAAGATCTTATAACTTAGATATCACTGGAGCATTACTTACTGCAAGATCTTCTGCTGGAAATACACTAGGAAACTGGGGTGTAGATTATTTAATTGGATTAAATAATGCAGGAGTAGATTTTAATAATTTAACAGCTGACGTAGATATTTTACAAAGTGCACGTGAATATGCAGATAGCTTTACTTTACAACCAGGAAGTAATGGTTTTAGAACAGAACTAGAAAATATTACATCTACTTTAATTACAGAAGGTGGTAGTAGAATTTATGATAGAAGTTCTTATTCTCACATCGATGGTAATTATAACTTTACAAGCTTAATTAACGATTGGGCAGATGTTCAAGTTGGAGGATCATTCAGACAGTACAATCCAGATTCTAAAGGAACAATCTTTAATGATGCTACGCAACCTATTACGGTAAATGAATATGGTGTTTACTCTCAAATTCAAAAGAAATTATTAGACGATAGATTAAAGTTAACAGCATCTATTCGTTACGATAAATCTCAGAATTTCGATGGAAATTACTCACCACGTTTTGCAGTGAACTATGCTTTAGGTGAAGATAAAAATCATATTGTTAGAGCATCTTTCCAAACAGGTTTTAGAAACCCAACAATTCAAGAGCAGTATTTATTCAACCAACCAGGAAGAAAAATAAATGTTGGAACATCTAGAGCTAACTTAGATAGAATTGCAGTAGGTCAAGATATTACATTAAATGTTTTAGGAGTTCCTACTGTAATAGACGGTGTAATTTCTGGAGATGATATCATCAACAACTCTTTACTTACTGAAACTGTATTTACAGATTTCACTTATATAAAGTCAGAATATGAACAAATTAAACCAGAAGAAGTACAAACTATCGAATTAGGATATAGAAGTATGTTCGGAATCACAGATACTAATAATATTAACATTGATGTTAATGGTTTCTACAGTTTTCATAACGACTTTGTATTCTTCCAAGATATTGTAACTCCAAAATTAGGTCAGGTATATCCTTTTGGAAACAGACAATTAACACCTGCAGAATTAGCTGATCCGTTAATCCAAGCTGGTAATATTGTTGATGGAGTTTTAGTATGGGATGCTTTTGCACAATATGCATTCACAAACTTAGGTCCTTCAGGAGAATTATTAGTTCAAGAATTTAATATTGTAACAAACAGTAAATCTAGAGTAAACTCTTTTGGAGCCAGCGTTGCTTTATCTACTAAAATCTTTGAAAGTTTCGATTTAGGATTAAACTATAGTTATATAGATTTTACTTTTGATGATAAAGATAACGGATTCTTTGAGCCAAACTTTAATACGCCTAAGCATACAGTAAAAGCTCAATTCGGAAACAATAATCTTTTCAAGAATTTTGGATTTAATGTTAATGCAAGATGGTTAGATAAATACAGATGGGTTTCTCCATTTGTAAAAGGAAATGTTGATGCAAGAACAGTATTAGATGCGCAATTAAACTATAGAATTCCATCTATAAAATCTAAATTCAAAATTGGAGGAACTAACTTATTAGGAAAAGAATTCCAAGTTGCTCCAGGAACAGGAAATATTGGTAGTTTATACTATATTTCTTGGATAATTAACGACTAATAGCTAATTCTAGCTACTACGATATATGAAGCCTATGCAATTTGCATAGGCTTTTTCTTTTTAAGGGGTCTAAGGGTTTATATTTTCTGTTTTATGGTATTCTGTAATTAAACATAAAAACCGGCTAAAATTGACTTTAAACAAAGATTTGAATAGTGTTTATTCTTTTTAAAGTGTTTATTTATCGAAGAAATAATCAGGCATAAAAAAACACGATCATTATTTAAATAATCGTGCTTTGTAGAATGCTTTTATAAAATGAATTATTATTCTATAATTCCTAATCTTTTAGCTCTTTGTTCCCAGCTTTTTCTAGCTAAATTTTGAAGGTTAGCTACATTATCACTTTCATCCATTATTTCTAAACCTAATAACGTTTCAATTACATCTTCTTGAGTAACTAAACCACTAACAGAACCATATTCATCAACAACTAAAGCTATATGCTCTCTTTGTTCAATTAAATTTTCGAAAAGTTGAGGGATTGGTAAATCTCTCTTCGTAATAATAATGTTCCTCTTAATTGTTTCTAACTTCTCTTCTCCTTTACCTCTTATTATCGCTTCTAATAACTGATCTTTTAAAAAGTAACCAATTATGTTGTCACTACTTCCAGAATATAAAGGAATACGTGAAAAACGCAAATTAGCATTTTCGTCGAAGAAAGATTTTATAGTTTGAGATGCATCTGCAGTTTTTAATACAGTACGAGGAGTCATAATATGTTTTGCAGAAACTTCTTTAAAGTTAAGCATGTTTTTAATTACTTTACTTTCACTTTCTTGAAAAACACCTTCTTGTTCAGCAATTTCTGTCATTGCAGAAAAATCTTCTCTACTTAAAACACTTTCTCCATGTCCGCCTTTACCAAACATTTTAGTGAAAAGTTGTAATACCCAGATAATCCCAGTGTATTTTAAAATCGTAATTAATATGTTTAACGTAGTAGTTGTAAATCCAGCTAAAGATTTCCAGTAAGTAGCACCAATAGTTTTGGGAATAATTTCTGAAGCAACTAAGATTAAAACAGTCATGATTGCAGAAACAATAAATACTCCACTAAAAATACCTGTAGATTCTTCTCCTTTAAATACTGTTTCTGCTTGAGAACCAACTAAAATAGCTCCAACTGTATGTGCTATTGTATTTAAAGTTAAAATCGCAATTAAAGGTTTATCTACATCTTTTTTTAACTCTTCTAGTCCGTTTGCAAAAGATTTTCCTTCATTCTTTTTTAAGTTAACAAAAGTAGGTGTAACACTTAATAATACAGCTTCTAGAATAGAGCATAAAAAAGAAAAAAGTATTGAAATTGTTCCGTAGAAAAAAAGTAGTCCCATTTTTTAAATTTTTTGTAAAAATAAAAAAACCCCAAGGATATAAAATCTTGGGGCCTATATTTTGTTTAATTTCTAATATTAGAATCCGTAACTTAAACCAACTAACCAATATGATTGAATTGTTGTTGGAGTGCTTTCTAAGCTAGTAAAGCTTGTTAATGGAGAGTTAAACGTCTCTTGTCTGTTGTTTCTTAAACCTGTTTCAAGACCAACACCAATTCCTTTCCAAATATTGAAACCTAAAGAGTTTATCCAAGTCCAGTTTGATAAATCTGAAGACTTATAACTTTGGAATGTAGAGAAGTTAGATCTGAATTTAAATTTACCAATAGTTCTATTATAATCTGCAACAATCTTTGCTCCTAAAGAAGAATCGAAAGTTGTACCAGAGCTACTAAAAACAAAGTTGTAGTTAATAGGATGTACAACTACTACTAACTCTTTTAAAGGAGTCCAAGTAGCACCAACCCCGATATCTAAATAACCTGGATCGTTAAAGTTTTCAATAAAAGATGTTCTATATTCTCCTAATGTAGAAACAGCAAAGTTTTTATTTAACTTATAACCATAAAGAGAAGTAATTGTAAATACATCTGTAGTTCCTCTAAATCTAGTATCGTCGTTTGGATCATCTTTATCATCGATCTTAACCCAACCTAAGTTTAAGTTTGCAGAATTTCTCCAGAAATATTTTTCACGATCTAAGTTAGCAATACCGTTTACAGTAATACCTATATTTCCTGCAGAAGAGTTAGGTACAGCATTAGAAAACCAATCGTTAAATCCAGAAAAATTAGCACCAATAGTTCCAAAAGTACTAAACTTCCATCCTGGGAAAGCATCAATTTTTGCTTGTAATGCATCTACCTCACCTTGCAATTTTGCAACTTCAGCAGCTTTCTTTGACTTTTCAGCTTTTAGCTCTTCAATAGTTTGAGCAAATGAAAAATTACTTATTAATAAAGCTACAGCTATAACTAATTTTTTCATGTTTTTTAATTATTTTGATTTTATGATATTCGTCTCTAAAAGAGTTAAGACAAATATATACCTAAAAAGTCACTAAATTATATAACATAATTTAATCCTAGTCCAAATAATTGCTTGAATTGAACTCTAGTTGAAGCATTATCATCAATAATAGTATGGAAGCCTAAGTTGGTAGATAAATATTTATTGATCTTCATTAAGAAGTTGATTTGGTAGTCGATATCAATATTTTCAGGTCTGTCAAGATAATCAGAATACAAAGCAAAAATGTTTTCCATAGAAATATTTTTTGCCAAGTCAAATTTGTAATAAGAAGAAAGATTAAAACCTAAACTGAAGCTTGAGTTTTTACCCTCCTCTACACCAAAACTACCAGAAAATTTATCGGATACAAATGTAAAACGTGAAGTAGATGGTGCAATGTTTACATATTTAGTTTTAGATTTTTTCCATAACATTCCTGGTCCAAAACTTAAGTAGGCAGGAGAAAATGGATCAGAAATCACAACTTTCGGATCTTTAGTATAATCGAAACCTCTCGTATATTGAGTTCTTAAATTACTAATAAATGAGAAAAACCAATTGTTTTTCGATTTATAGCCTACCAGAGTGTTGTACTCTAAACGATCATCTGTTTTACGAGTTCCTTTATCATCTACATAACTTAAGCCATAATTGGAAGTGATTTTATTATCCCAATTCCAATTATCTTTTTTGTAATTTAAATCTTGGACAATATTTATGTTTCCAGCGATAGTGTTTGCACCTCCAGCTGTCCAGTTAGAAAAAGTAGATTGATTTAAGAGAAAAGTAACTTTTGTGTTAAAATTCCAGTTTTTTGGAATACTATCTTTTTTTTTCTCATCTTCTTGAGAAAAAAGAAAAAAACTTATACTAAGACAAAAAAACAATAATACTTTCCTCATATAAAAACAATAATATTTATTTCTTCTTAAACAATGGAACTGTAGAACAGGCCTCACCGTACATGATGGATTTTGCTACAGGTTGAATTTTTGATATTAATAGAGGGTATGCACTTTCAGGAATTGGTTTGTTACTACAACCTTTAATAATTACAGGTTTATCCTTAAAAGTGTCTAAAGATAAGGTATTTATAATTTCTGAAAAAAGAACTGTTTCCAATAATTCTAAATTTCCAATGACTACTTTTTTCGCAAATTGATTTAATTCTGTTGAAACTAAAAGATAAGCCCAAGAAGGAATAATAGCATCAGTTGCACAATGCAATGCTACATAAGCACCTTCATATTGAGACCAATCGTGATTTTTTACATGTGTTCTAAAATCCTTTTCTTTAAGTAATAAACCTTCAAATAGCCAATCAGAAATATCGAAAAGAACACGTTTTCCTTCAACATAATAATCTTCAAGATCAAAAGTTACTAGTTTACTCTTGGCTACTCTATTTATTATTTCGTCTGCCATGTTATAACATTCCTAATTCTAATTTAGCTTCTTCACTCATCATTTCTCTAGTCCAAGTAGGATCAAAAGTAATTTCAACTTCACAATCGTTAATTTCTTTCAAAGATTTTACTTTGTCTTCTACTTCAACCGGCAATGTTTCTGCAACAGGACAGTTAGGTGATGTTAATGTCATTAAAATTTTAGCATCATTTTCTTCAGATACAAAAACATCATAAATTAATCCTAACTCGTATATGTCTACAGGAATTTCTGGATCGTAAATAGTTTTTAAAACTCTAACGATTTTATCTCCTAATTCTTCTAATTGTTCGTCTGTCATTTTTAGCTTGTTAATTTTGATTGCTGAGCAATCGCATACATTTTAATTTGTTTTACCATCGATACTAAACCGTTTGCACGAGTCGGACTTAAATGTTCCTTTAATCCAATTTCATCAATAAACTTTGTATCTGCTTCAAGTATTGCTTGTGGAGTTTGGTCGGAATATACACGTAATAATAACGCCACAATACCTTTAGTTAAAATAGCATCACTATCTGCCGTAAACTTAACTTTATCAGTATCAACTTCAGAGTGCATCCAAACTTTCGATTGACATCCTTTAATTAAATTCTCATCAAGTTTATACTCATCAGCAATAATAGGTAACGATTTACCTAGATCAATTATATACTCATAACGCTCCATCCAGTCTTCAAACATTGAAAACTCATCAATAATTTCTTCTTGTATTTCTTTGATAGTCATTTTTTAGAACTATTTTTGCACTTTACAAATTGTTTTGTGCGATTATTGTGCAAAATTACTGATAAAAATTAATAAATGGGTAAACTATTAGCGGTTGGAACTGTTGCCTTTGATGCAATAGAGACACCTTTTGGTAAAACTGACAAAATATTAGGAGGTTCAGGAACTTTTGTTGGTTTAGCAGCTTCTCAATTCGGAGTAGAAACAGGAGTAGTATCTGTAGTAGGAGGAGATTTTCCTCAATCTTATTTAGATATGATGCAAAGTAAAGGAATTGATACTACTGGTATCGAGATTGTAAAAGATGGTAAAACATTCTTTTGGAGTGGAAGATATCATAACGATATGAATTCTAGAGATACATTAGTTACAGAACTAAATGTATTAGAAACTTTTACACCTGTAGTACCAGAAAATTTTAAAAATGCTGAAGTTGTAATGTTAGGAAACTTACATCCTTTAACACAAGCTTCAGTTTTAGATCAAATGAATGAGCGTCCGAAATTAGTTGTTTTAGATACAATGAATTTCTGGATGGATATTGCATTAAGTGATTTACACGAAGTGTTAAAGAGAATTGATGTAATTACAATTAATGATGAAGAGGCTCGTCAGTTAAGTGGAGAATATTCTTTAGTAAATGCTGCTAAGAAAATTCACGAAATGGGACCAAAATATGTTGTGATTAAAAAAGGAGAGCACGGAGCTTTATTATTTAATGATGATAACATGTTTTATGCACCAGCTTTACCATTAGCTGAAGTTTACGATCCAACTGGAGCTGGAGATACTTTTGCAGGAGGTTTCTGTGGATATTTATCTAAAACAGGAAATTACTCTTTCGAAAACATGAAGAACGCGATTATTTATGGATCTAATTTAGCTTCTTTCTGTGTTGAAAAATTTGGAACACAACGTATGGAAGAATTATCCAAAGATGAAGTTCAAAATCGTTTAGAAGCTTTTAAGAAACTGACACAATTTAATATAGAATTAGTATAGAAAATCCGCGCTTTTTTGCGCGGATTTTTGTTTCAAACACACAACACAACTTAAAGAAGTATAATGAGTGACTGATTAAAGCACGAATGTGGTATCGCATTAGTTAGGTTAAAGAAACCGCTTCAATTTTATAAAGAAAAATACGGTACAGCTTTTTACGGTTTAAACAAGTTGTACTTGTTAATGGAAAAGCAACATAATCGTGGACAAGATGGTGCTGGTTTGGCTAGTATTAAATACAATGTTGAACCAGGAACGAGATATATTAGTAGAATCCGTTCCAATAAAAATCAACCAATTCAAGATATTTTTGGTCAAATCAATAATAGAATCAATGATATTTTTGAGAAAAACGAAGATAAATTAGATGATGTAGCTTGGCAAGAAGAGAATATGCCATATATCGGAAATCTTTTCTTGGGACACGTTCGTTACGGTACTTTTGGAGGAAATAGTATCGAAAATGTACATCCATTTTTACGTCAGAGTAATTGGAAACATAAAAATCTAATTGTAGCAGGAAACTTTAACATGACAAACTCTAAAGAGTTAATGAAAGAGTTAATTACTTTAGGTCAACATCCTAAAGAAGCTACAGATACAGTTACAGTTATGGAAAAGATCGGTCATTTCTTAGAAGATGAAGTGGCAGATACTTATAAGAAAGCAAAAGCAGCTGGCTTTAATAAAAGAGAAGCTTCTCCTTTTATTGAAGAGCATTTAAATATTCAAAGAATTTTAAAACGTTCTTCTAGAAACTGGGATGGTGGTTATGCAATGGCAGGTTTATTAGGTCATGGAGACGCTTTTGTATTACGAGATCCTTCAGGAATTCGACCAGCATTTTGGTATGAAGATGAAGAAGTTGTAGTTGTAGCTTCAGAAAGACCAGTAATTCAAACTACATTTAATGTTCCTATCGATGAAGTAAAGGAATTACCAAGAGGTAAAGCTTTAATCATTAAGAAAAATGGAAAAACTACAGTAGAAAAAGTAATGAAAAAGCGTGAGAAGTTATCTTGTTCTTTTGAACGTATTTACTTTTCTAGAGGTAGTGATGCAGATATTTATCAAGAAAGAAAAAACTTAGGAAAATTTGTGTTTCCTGAAGTTCTAAAATCTATAAACGATGATATTTCAAATTCTGTTTTTACCTACATTCCAAATACAGCAGAAACTTCTTTTTATGGAATGATGGAAGCTGCTGAAGATGTATTAAATCAACAGAAAACAGCTGAGATTTTAGCAGGCGGAGGAAAACTTTCTGCTCAAAGAGTAACTGAAATTTTATCGGAAAGACCACGTTTTGAAAAAATAGCAATTAAAGATGCTAAATTGAGAACGTTTATTACAGATGATAATAGTAGAGATGATTTAGTAGCTCATGTTTACGACGTAACATATGGTGTAGTTAAACCTACAGATAATTTAGTAATCATTGATGATAGTATTGTTAGAGGAACAACACTAAAGAAAAGTATTATTAGAATTTTAGATCGTTTATCACCAAAGAAAATTGTTGTTGTTTCTTCTGCGCCACAAATTCGTTACCCAGATTGTTATTGTATCGATATTGCTTAAAAAGGTGACTTTATTGCTTTTAAGGCTGCTTTAGAATTATTAAAAGAAACAGATCAATACCATATTGTTGGTGAAGTTTACGAAAAATGTAAAGCTCAAAGATTAAACGAAGATAAAGACATAGTAAACTTTGTAAAAGAAATTTACGCTCCATTTACACATGAACAAATTTCAGCAAAAATTGGTGAAATGTTAAAAACGAAAGAAGTAAATGCAGATGTAGAAATTATTTATCAAACAGTAGAAGGTTTACATAATTCTTGTCCAGATCATAAAGGAGATTGGTATTTTACAGGAGATTACCCAACGCCAGGAGGTCATAGAGTAGTAAATGAAGCATTTATTAATTTCTACGAAGGAAATAATAAAAGAGCGTATTAATTAAAAACGCATTATATTTTAAAAAACGACTACTTTTAAAGTAGTCGTTTTTTAGTTAAAAAGTATTCCTCTCATGAATTAGAACTCAAATAAATTGTTTTACATTGGCTTATCCAAAAGTTTTAAAAAGAGCCAAATGAGTTTAGAAGAAAAAACAATCGATTATAAACAAGTTTTAGATAGTTTATATAAAACCATAGCTTCAGAAGAAAATAAAGGAGCTATAGCTACTTACATCCCTGAATTGGCTAAAGTTGATGCAGATAACTTTGGTGTTTGTTTCCTGTCTACAAAAAATGAAGAATACGGTGTGGGAAATTGGCAAACAAAGTTTTCAATTCAAAGTATTTCAAAAGTTTTGTCGCTAAGTATAGCTTATCAAATTTTTGGAGATAAAATTTGGGACCGTGTAGATGTTGAACCTTCTGGAACGCCTTTTAATTCTCTTGTTCAATTAGAGTCTGATGGCGGAATTCCAAGAAATCCGTTTATGAATAGTGGGGCTATGGTTATTTGCGATATGTTGGTGAGTTATTATGAAAATCCTAAGGAGGATTTTTTAGCAGCAGTAAGAGAGATCTGTGAATCTAGCGATATTCAGTATTCAGAAACTGTTGCAAAATCAGAGGCTTCCGTAGGATATAGAAATAAAGCTTTATGTAACTTTATTAAATCCTTCGGAAACATAGAAAACGAGCCAGAAGAAGTTTTAGATTTTTACTTTAACATGTGTGCTATTGAAATGAGTTGTCAGGAATTATCAAAAGTATTTATGTTTTTGGCGAATCCTAACTTTAAGACCTCAAAAGGAAACAATGTTTTAAGTTTAAGTAAAACCAAAAGAGTGAATGCAATTATGCAAACTTGCGGATTTTACGATGAATCTGGTGAATTTTCTTTTCGAGTAGGTTTACCAGGTAAAAGTGGTGTTGGTGGTGGAATTGTAGCTGTTTATCCGGGAAAATACTGTATTACAGTTTGGAGCCCGAAATTGAATGAAAAAGGGAATTCTTACCGCGGAATGAAATTTTTAGAGGCTTTTACTACAGAAACAGAACAATCTATATTCTAAAAAAGACTTTTTTTAGGTTTTAAAATGCTTCTTACTTTAAAATATCATTAATTTTTCTTCTTCGTTACTCTTTACGAAATTGTTTTCGTTTTAATGTTGTTTAAATTTAAGACACTCAAAACTGAAATAATCACTAAGTTCTTGTTAAAATATTTTCAAATATCTAAAAATTTAAAATGTAGATGTTTAGGTATTTGCTCAATTAGATATTGAAGTATATTTGCATTTATTTAGAATAGATAAAAATAATCTTTTATGAGACAAATTTACTTTTTCATATTTTTTTCAACTATAATGTTGAATGCTCAGATTAATGAGGTTTTTGATATCAATAAAGGTTCTGGTAATTCAGGACCAACTAACTTTATAGTTTTTGATGGGAAGTTATATTTTTCAGCAGATGATATTAGTGGAGAAAACACAGGTGGTGAAGACAAAGGTAGAGAGCTTTGGGTAACAGATGGAACCGCTGGTGGAACAAACTTAGTAAAGGATATTCGTGTAGGATCAAGTAACGGATCTCCTTTTGCATTCTTTATTTTTAATAATAAACTTTATTTTTCTGCTAACGATGGTACTGGTTCTGATTTGTGGACTACAGACGGAACCGATGCAGGAACAACTAAGATAGATTTATTTCCTGGAGTTACAGAAGCAGTACAAAGAGCTATTGAACTAGATGGTAAAGTTTATATGACAGGTATTTCCACTACAGGAGATACAAACGATCTAATTGTATGGGACGGAACAACTGCAACTAATGCAAATACAACAGCCAACGATGAAAGTATTTTATCAACAATGGCAGTATTAAATGGTAAACTTTTAATGTATGCTAGTTATGAGCCAGACGATGCTACAGTAGATAACGAATTATATGAGTTTGATCCAACTACAGGAGTTTTCAAACTAATTAAGGATATTGATCCAGGAACACAAAATTCAAGTATAAGTAACCTTACAACATTAGGTTCTAAAGTTTATTTTGAAGCAGATAACGAATTATGGGAAACCGATGGTACAGAAGCAGGAACTATAAAAGTTTTAAAAGCAGAAGAAGCAGGAGTTAATAATGTAACTAATTTCTATGCTTGGGATAACAAAATGTTTTTTGAAGGAGATGATGGAACTGGTGATCAATTATGGGTATATAACCCAAGCGCAAATAGTGTTAGTAAAATAAGTAACATTTCTGGAACTAATAATAATCATGATCCTTCAGATTATGTAGCTTATGATGGATATCTTTATTATAAAGGTGAAGATGCAAATGATACTTCAAGTCACCTATTCAGAACTAATGGAACAACAGTTGAACAATTAGATAATACTATTACTGATGTAGACGATTTAGTTTTATTTAACGATAAAATATACTTTGAAGGTGATAACGGTACAACAGGAAGAGAGTTGTTTTCAATAAATTTATCAACATTAAGTATCGATAATATTTTTAATGCTTCAGTATCAGTATTCCCAAATCCATCAGCTGATTTTATAAAAGTTAACGTAGATTTTAATGTTGTTGTAATATTTAGTATTT
>ERZ1740052.200-NODE-200-length-20547-cov-10.271179_pt1 | contig 20547 bp, 18 predicted proteins | sample MGYA00581750_ERZ1740052 | MGnify/ENA primary metagenome ERZ1740052 (study PRJEB43018, sample SAMN04849743) | marine metagenome | isolation source: floating plastic debris | place: Pacific Ocean | collected 2008-08-30 | study: EMG produced TPA metagenomics...
AGTCAGTTAATAAAGATAAACATTACTCACTTTAAAAAAATAAAGATAGTTGAATGCTAGCAAGTAATTTACTAGAACTCGCGATACGCAGCTTTAGAAGACTTGCAAAAAAGTAAAAATTGATTGACTTACTTTTAATCTACGACTGTTTCCAACCAAGCATCCAAATCGGACATCCCTTGAAAATCAAGCAAAGCTTCTCCCAAATCTTCCAACTGTTCCAAGGAGAGAGATTCAACACGCGATCGCACCCCTTGAGGTAATTCTCCTACTCGTCGAGTTAATAGACGAAAAACGAGTGTTTTGGCTTCGACTGAGCGTCCTTCTTGTTTGATTTCACGGTAAACTCGTGTTTCTTGAAGTGTAATCCCTAACATTTCTTCTACCTCTCTTTGGCTTTTACCTTCAAACTTATAAACCATTATTGTGGTGATTAGCTCCATTATGACGCGATTTTCTGATTGAGGAGTTTCCTGTTGACTTCTTGTCAGTAAATACCTAGCTTCCTGTGTTGCTTGTTCCTCATCAATCGTAGTCAAAACCGTTAATGCTACCCATAGGGGTAAAGAGCGAATATCACCCAACTCATCTAAATATATCCGATTTACCTGTTCTCCATTTAGTAGACTCCGAAAAGGACGAATTTCATCTTGCTCTATGCTACGAGATGGGTAGATAATGACTATTTGCAGGTCATTAAATCTATCTCGGTTCCGATAGAAATATAAATGGGATTCTGCAAACACCCTTTCATAAAGCCTTTTGTCTTGCTGAAACTGCACCTCACAGAAATATACAACCCCAGGACTTCGATTTTCTGGTGGTAGAAATACCCCATCAATTTCAAATTTGGGCTCTTTGACTGCTACCGAATCAAATCTGTATTCTTCTACATTTTCTGGTGGATTTGCCAATAACTCAAATAGTAAAGTTGGCGATTGTTGAAATAGTTTGTAAAAAATTGAATCTCGACGCATAAAAGGTTTGATTTGAAGATTGCACCTTCTCAATTTTAAGCTTTAAGAGACTTTTAACGTTACTTGTTAATTCTTTTCTCCCAAATCAAACCTAACTCGTCGATAAAGCTTTTCCACCGGAATCGAAATCCCGACACTTTCCAAATTCAAAGTATCTCCTTCCCCATAGGTATGTAAAACCCATAAACCTTCATCATTTTTACGAAAGCATTCCACACCAATTTCATCGGATTCAATTAAAACGTATTCTTGCAAAGTAATTGATTGTCGATAGCGAGTAAACTTTTTACCGCGATCGAAAGCTTCCGTTGATGGGGAAAGTACTTCGACAATTAAACAAGGATGACGAATCATATCAATTGCTTGTTTATCGCGTTCGTCACAGGTAACTACTACATCAGGATAATGATAAGATCCAGATTCTGATACTTGTACTTTTACATCAGAGATATAAAATTCACAACCCTTTTCTGCTAACAAATTGTCTAACTCAGTACCTAAGTTACAAGCAATACGGTTATGGGGTATTGTTCCCCCAGTCATTGCGAATACTTCTCCGTCAATATACTCATAACGAAGTTCCTGAGTTTTTTCCCATTCCAGGTATTCCTGGGGACTCATGTATTGAAATTGAGGATTAGCAACCATTGGTTATTTCCAGGTGATGGTATTAATTCCATTTTACAATTACCAACTACCAACTACCAACTACCAATTACCTATTTACCAACTAGACAAGCTTTTTCTAATTCAACAAATAAATCTTTATCAATCGGCTGATTTGAAAGAATATCATGTTTTAAATCTCCCCACTTTTTCCCGGAACTAGTTTTATATAAACTAATAATTTCAGGAATTCGTTTAGACACCATGACTTGTACAGATTGCAATTGTTCTAATAGTCTAGCTTGACGATAGTGGTGCGATTTTTGTAATGCTTCTTCTAACTGCATGGCGATTTCTTCGGGATTCTGCTTCGCATTATCGAGCAATAACAGATAATGTTCTTGGGGATATTTTACAGGCACTAAAGTTTTAAAGCAGCTTTCTTCTAAAGGTAAACTTTTCAAGACATCGCGAACAAATTCAGAATGTAATTTTTCACCAACTAAATCGCTTACTTCTTTTTTTCTTCCGATAAATTCTAGACAGGGTGTATTGAGATATGAATGGGTAAAACGTACTCTATCTCCGATGCGATAGCGATAGAATCCACCTTTTTGAGAAATAATCATTTCATAGGTGTTTCCCTGTTTTAATTGATGTAGCTGATAAACAAAGCCGCTTTCATCTAAAAACTCGAAAAACACTTCATTTAGTAAAGGTACGCATCCTTTTGCTGGAATTAAGGGAATAGTCATCGGTGCTTCTGTTGCGAGAAGCCCTTTTCCTTGTACTAAAACATTAGGAAAGAGAGAGCGTAAAAAATCGGCACTATCAGCAGCGTTGGCGCTATCCCAACAAGAAATTAGTTTAAGTTGACTCCATAATAAGTTCCAGGGAATTTTGTCACTATTTATCTTCTGGAATAGCTGATTTAATTTAGGGTTTGTAGATATTTGTTTGAATAAATGAGGTTGCAACAGCATTAAACGCCGTTTTGCTGACATATTATCTTTAAGTTCTAAAGCTAATCGTTTGCGATTATTTTGAATATAGTCAAGAATTACTTTAAGAAAAGTTGGACTCCAAATCGAAATTATTTCTAATTTTTCTGATTTTAAGAGTGTTTTAGCCAATTCATGTTTAAATTTTTCTACATCGCGCAATTTGTTTAATCCTGGTGGAGAAACTAGAAAGTTGCTCATTAACCACTTTAACCAGCCGTCTAAATATTCTGAATCATCTTGTAAAGATTGAAAGCTAGAAGTTTTTTGTGGTTGATTTTCTTCTAATTGCGGTGAAATACAAAAATATATTTTTCCAGTATCAAATAATGGCCCATTTTTTATCAAATCGTATGCCCATACACAAAACATTTCATTGAAAGAGCGCCGTAGGGATTTGGTATAGGGAATCAATTTAGCTGCACTGCGACTTCCAGAAGTTTTTTCATAAAAATTGACTTTTTCTGCTGTAAGTAGCTGAGTTTTATCTTGGTGCTGCGTATGAATCCAATTTTCAATATTATGGTATTCGATTATAGGAATGCGATGCCAATCATCAATTGTTTTTACGCGCAAATATCTTCCATAGTCGCTTTTAATCAAGTTTTTCAATATTTGATGCTGTATTTTTTTCTGTGCAGCTTGGGGATTTTCTAAAGCTTGATAAAAGTTGTGGCTTTTTGATTCGATTAGTTTACTAAAAAGTTTTATAAGTAGATTCATGGTTTGATTTTTAATAGGTAGTGGGGAGTAGGGAGTGGGAATGGGGAATATTAAATCCGGTTACACCGGTTTGGGATAAAAAACCGCAGAGAACACAGAGAGCACAGAGGAAGAAGAAGAGAGAGGAAGTTTAAAGAATTCTGAGAATAAAGACTGTATTAGTCAATATTTATTGTTAATTTGGATTTTAACCAATATTTAATTATGATTAGACTTGAGAATTAGTTAATTCAAAACTGGTTTTTTCTGATTGGTTATAAATGACTGTATTTGGATACAAACAGCTATTTGCAGGAATAAAAGTTTTATCTTTAAGCATTACGCCGGGAGTCAGTTTAGAACCCGCTCCGATAAAAACATCGCTACCAATTTTGACCTTTTTGACATACAGCATCAAATCTTGTTTTTTAGGTTTCACTACATGGGGAAAAATACCGCAGCTTTGTCCGAAAAGTACCCTATCGCCAATTTCAATTAAGGAACGATCTGCTATTTCTATTGCGGGAGTCCAGTATACATTTTTACCAACTTTTGCCCCCCACAATCGCAACCACAAGGAAAATGCACCGGGAATAAGACGTAATGCTGATTCTAAAAAGCTAAAAGTGACATAAATTAACTGTATTTGGTGACTTCCCCACCAAGGGGAATATTCTTTTCCCCCTAGATAGCTAATTCCTTCTTCAATCGGGTAAAAATAATCATGTATTTTGTGGATTAATAATGGAAATCCATAGAAGGAAAACAACAAAGCTGCAACACTCAAAATTCCAGGGGAATAACAAACCCATAAGAAAGAAATAAATCCTAGAAGCATGACGGCAGCAGGGAAAAAAGTAAGTATAGTGCTTGTTATAGTCATGGGTTTTATGGGTAGGGAATAGGAGTAGCAAGTAGCGAGTAGCGAGTAGCGAGTAGCAAGTCGCGAGTCGCGAGTAGCGAGTCGCAAGTCGCGAGTCGCAAGTAGCGAGTAGCGAGTAGCAAGTCGCGAGTAGCAAGTCGCAAGTCGCGAGTCGCAAGCAGCGATAAGGGTTTAAGAGTAATTTACCCGCATGTTACATAGCGATACTTTATTTGTGCCGACTTACTTAAGCACTAATACCAATTGCTTTTAAAACACGTATAAATCCGGATACAGGTATATCAATCTACAATTTCTTTAAATTTTCTACCTGTAATATGAAGTAAAAAAGGTACAAGTAGCAGTAACGCCAAATCATGTGTTATTACCTAAGTATTTGGATATTTGATTAAAACGGTAAGAATAATTTTTTCGTAAAAGAAAGATAATTACTAATGCCTAACGAATCTGGAAGATGATGGGATTCATAATAAGTTCCGTGTATTTTATCCCAAAGCTTTAAGTTTGCGCCGTAGTTTCCTCGATCGCAATTAGTAGAATGATGCCAAGCATGATCTTGAGGTAAAATCAACCACGGTGATAAACAACGATATAACCATGAATTGACTTTTGGTGTAAAGTTACTGTGTCGCCATAAATCCAAAGCCGAACTTAAACTGATGCCTAAAATATACCAGTAAGGTTCTTGCAGCAAATAGAGGAATAAAGAGTGAATCCATAGATAAACGATAAAGAAGCTTGTCCATAAAGTATTGCGGGAAGTTCCTAAAACGTCCATTTCTGTTACGGTATGATGCACTTGATGCATAAACCATAGTTTGCGAGTGTGAAATAGACGATGATTCCAGTAATAGAGATAATCTACAAATACAAAGCTTAGCAAGAAAGCAGCGATAGGATAAAGATTTATTGAAGCGCGAGTATATGGTAGCAGCAACTGGTAAATTTGAAAAACTACGGTAATTTGTAAAAACGGGATTACAATTCCCTGAAAAAATAAGCCAATACCGTCCAATAACCAATCCTCACGACTCTTTTTTCGCCATAGAAAGGGTTGCTTGCTATTTGTAACGGTTAATGCTAGCAGAATTACGAAGGTAAAGAAAACTAACATATTGATAAATCAGTTGTAATTTATACGATTTGAGGATTATATAATCGCTATACTTTAACTCAGGTTCTACCTGGGAATTTTTTTGGAAGTGGCTGCGCCACTTCTTTTTTTGTGAGTGTTTGAGCTAAACCCAGAATTTTACCTCTACCGATTTATCCGGGAGTTGTCTTGGATCTTTTCCTGCTGCAATGCCATGGCGAATTGATTCGACAAAAATATGGATAGTGTCAGCAGGGGTATTGGCGAATTGGGTTCCGTACTTTTCGATTACTTGCCACTGAATCTTTAAAGCTTCAATATCTTGCCCGATAATATGCTGTGTAGTCCAATGTACCAGCGGCTTTGCCAGTTTATTCCAGATTCCATAGTTATAGGTTACATAGGTATAAACCAAAGTCGAATTTTCTGTTTCCGGAATGCATTGGCTAGTGATGAAAAGTCTTCTGTTAGGAGATATATCGTATTCAACGCTGGTGACATTCGGCATATGAAAGCTATCGATATGGCGAATTTTATGATTTTTACGATTAAGAAATTTTGTAAACCAGCCTAAATTATTGGTTTCGTTACGATATTCTGCAAAAACGGTACCATTGCGTCTTTCTACAGTCATTTCTAACTGTTGTTTACTGGGTTTGCGAAAAATTCCAGGATGCACCGAAGCCGTATGAGGAACATCAATAAAATTTTCCGCACAATTAGTAACGTTATTATTAAAGCGATTGACAACTTTTACAGTTTCCCATCCTGGATGTTGGTAAAAAGGCATTTTGAAAGGTAGAAATTCTTCCGAAGGTGACGACAAGCGCACGTAAACCAAACCATCTTGCTCTAAGGTTTGATAAATTTGGGACTTTCGCATTTTGTCTTGACAGAAATTATTTCCTTCCGAAGGTACAGTTACAACCGTGCCAGTATTATCGTAAACCCAGCCGTGGTAGGGACATTCAAGCTTACCCTGACAAACTTTACCCTTCGATAAACGGGTATTTCTGTGAATGCACCTATCTTGTAAAGCAACGGGTTTACCATTTTCCCCACGAAAAACTGCCAGCCATTCACCTAAAATTGCGCGTGAAAGGACTTGATTTGGTTTGAGGCGATCGCTCAATGCGACAACATACCAAAAATCGTCAAATTTCATATATTAGTTGATAGTTGTTAGTTGATAGTTGTTAGTTGTTAGTTGTTAGTTGTTAGTTGATTAGAATATAAATTTAAATTTCAATAGTAATTGTAGGGTGCGTTATGGCTTCAGCCTAACGCACCGAACTAATTCAAAATGATGCGTTGCTAAATATTTTATAAATACTTATATGTTTTCCACCTCTATTCAATTGTCGTAATTTTAATATCGTTAGTTAACTGAATTTGACAAGCTAATCTTGCTTTTAAATTTTCCGGTGCTAGTACTTCTAAAAGCTCTTTTTCCTCTGACGATGGAGGTGGAATATCACCTTCTACAGCTACAATACAAGTTCCACAAATTCCAGTACGACAACCAAAAAGTATCGGTGAGTTTTCTACAGTTAAATGTTCGGCAAGGTTTTGATTATTTTCCAATTCAATTGGCAAATATTTGCCTTCTATAAACTGAACATGACATTTCTTATTAGTCATATTTATTAACTACTCTCTCCTAATTTCTTACCTCAGCGCCCTTTGCGCTCTAGAAGGGTTTATTTTATATTATGGTGCGTTGCGCTGCGCGACAACACACCCTACGAATGTCAAATCCAAAATCCAAAATCCCGGACAGTTGCTACAACGGGGGGAACCCCCGTGCACGCCGCACTGTCCTCAAAATCTAAAACAAAACGCATCCGTTGTTAAAATCTAAAATCCCTTGACCATATTGAAGGTTCAAGTTTATTAACATAGCTCATATATTTAACAAGTGGTTCGTCAATAGTTAAAATAGCATTGGGATTATAACGAATATTGTCATAAATCATTCCGTCTTCACCGCGTAAAAAATAGTAAGCCAGTTTCGTCATCAATAATAAAAATCTAGTAATAAACCAACCAATAATTCCTTCTCTTTTCTTAGTTATATAAATCGGTTGAATTCTAGTTTTTCTACCTTCTAAAGGTGTATAAGCATAAATCATATGCAAACAAGGTATAAATCGCACTTTTTTCATGATGGTTAGCAATCCCATACAGCCATCGGCATATCTCATGGTGTATTCATAATAATCACCAAGTATATTTCTGGCTATTTTTTCTCTAAATGTAGTTTGTGGAAATTCGCCACTGAGAGTAAAATCAATAATATTGCCAGATTTGTTTGACTGTAGCGATAAATCCATTTTGATGTTTAATTTATGCACGGTTTGAAGATGTTGAGCATCAATTCCGTTCATCATACAAATGTGATGATGACAATTACGCTCAAATGCTTTATCGTATGCGATGATAATAGATTGATTTTTTAACTCGTCAAATTCTGCAAGTTCGGGTGCTTCTCTATCTGGATAAATCCAAATAAAACCATATTTTTCTTCAGTAGCATAAGCCTGCAATTTAGCTTTTTGAGGAATATTTGATTGGCAAGGAATATCTTGACATTTACCTTCACCATCAAATGCCCAATGATGGAAGAAACAGCGGATTAAATTACCATCAACTTCTCCGATAGCTAAATCAGTTCCCAAATGGGGGCAGTAAGCATCTAATGCTCTAACTTTCCCATCTTTACCGCGAAAAATCACTATCTTCTGTCCGCAGATTGTGAAAGATTTAGCTTTATTTTGGGATATTTCTTTACTATGACAAACTATATACCAACCTTTAGCAACAACATCCCAATTGTTGAATACTTCCATCTTTATTAAAGGTTGGGTATTTTGGTTTTGTGATGGATTCATCGATTCTACTAAATATTTCTAATTTTTAGTATCAATGACAAACAGAATTGAGCCGATGACAAATAATATTGCTGCAGAAAAATAGGAAATAGAATAATATGAGACATCTTGAAATAAATCTACAACAGAGTTTGCAGCGAATAGAAGAGAACCAATTAAAAACAAATAACTACCTAAGAACGTATAATTCATAATTTATCTTGTTAATTATTACTTACCCATTTTCTAAAAGCTTTTCTTTGCTGGTTCAAATATCTAGGAACAGAATTTTCAGCCATTAAAGACATTTCACGATTACTTTTCCACAGATAATTCAAAGGTTGAAGATAAACTTTATAGGATTCCATAGCTTCACGATGAGTTTGAAAACTGTTGTACAATGCTTCCGTCTCTTCAGTGAAACAACGACGCATCATATCTTTCGCATCTGCATCGCTCATACCAAAAATGCGCGATCGCAACACTTGGTAAATAGCCGGATACAATGCAGCATCATACCAAAATATACCGTTGACTGCCACGGAACAGTGATAATGATCTTTTTGACAACCCTGTATTCCTAAATTTGCAACCAGTTTTTCAAAGTCGGTGGGTGGTTTGATACAGTTAATTACATCATGGGAGATTATAGTTGAACTATTAAAATGAAAGCTTTCATCCATGAAGTGATAATAAGAAATTTTTGCGGGGATAGGTGCATTTTCCGAATTGGGGTGTTTTTGATAATAATTGCTGAGCTTGTGTTGAACTAACTTACCGTTGAGAGTACGCACGCCCCTAACTGTAAAATACTGGCAAGCTAAAAATGTGTTATCTGCGGATATTAATCCAAAGGCTTGTAGCTGAAGTTTTTTCCATCTACGCTTGAGGAAGTTAGTATCAGCAAACACCATAGTTTCTGTATAAGGACCGCGCATTGGGTAGCTGAAAATGCCTTCTTCAAACAGGGTTGATTCGACTTCTTTAGAGATAGTTTTAAAAGCATTAATATGAGCGCGTTCCTGTGAAGATTCCAAATCTAGCATATCGCATATCTGACGAAAATTTTCTTGGGCATACAATCCTGCGGCGCTAGTTTGATTGAAAAAGATAGTCGCAATTTCAGCGGAAATGATTTGAGAATAGTAAGCTACCCAATAAAGTTGATTGAGAATTATCCTCTGACTTGGACTTGCTTCTACCCATAAAGGTGTACCAAAAAGTAATGAAAATTCTTCTGGATTCCAGTATTCATTTTTGCAATTATTATACTTAAAGTCAGCAGCAGCTTTATCTAATAATTCCGTACAATCTTGCTGTTTATTACGTTTATAGTTAATTTGTAGTTTACGACAGACTTGTTGATTTTCTAAAAGCATTTTTAGTTATTAGTTGTTAGTTGTTAGTTGTTAGTGGTTAGTTGTTAGTTGTTAGTTAGTCATATAATTTTATAACTTACACAACCGCAACGGTAAATTAGGTATTCCCAAGGCTAAGATCCCCCCAACCCCACGCCACTTCTCTCAAGGTCGGGATGACGATCCACGAGAGTGGCTCCCCTTAAAAAGAGGGGCTTTGTGTAAGTCCTGAATTTATAGAATATTTTTCTACTCCTTTTCTAAAAAACACATTGACTCGGCTTTAAAGGTTGAAAACTTCCTTTACTTTCCAGAGTTTCAATTATATTTTTAGTGTTGGGTAAATTAATTAAATTGCGTAATAATTTCAAGCGACTTCCACTATGGATTTGGGTTTCAAGTTGTGCAAAAATATTAATTTTATCTGCTTTAGATAAATGTCCTTTGACTTGTTCAATAGCTTTAACAACACTTTGAGGCCCTACTTGCACCATTTGTAAAAACATTACTAATATTTCCACGATATCTTGAGTTGATTTACTTAGTAATTTATTCTCAAACAGCGTTATCCCAGTAGCGTGATGTCGGCTTTCATCTTGCAAAAAACCTTGTAATGTTGATTTTAATTGAGGGCTTTGACAACATGAAGCTATACTGCGGTAATGAGTTAAACCCCATCCCTCTAAAACAACTTGAAGCACAAATAATAAAATTGTTTTATCGTCGCTTTCAACAACATTTTCTAGCAAATCTAAAAACTGACTATTATTTTCTTTTGGAGTTGGTAAAAAACTGCTTATTTGTGAAAAATGGCTTACTTCATCGGCAGCAAACAAACCATAAAGCATTCTCTCCTGGGTGGTTTCCGCTAGCAAAATCATTTTCGCCATATAGCCCATGCCAGCTTTTTCAATAAAATAAGCTTCCTGCAAAACCCCTAAATTGCAAAGCTGTAAAATAGAACTTTGTTCCGCAGGTGTGGAATCTTCAAAAATTTTGACTCGATGGAGATGAAAATAATTAGCATCCCAATAATTCACTAAAGAGGTAGATACATTTTTAGAATATCCATTTGTTTTTTCGAGTGCTGAAGATAAAATTCGATTTAATTTATCTTCTCGATCGATATCCGGTAAATTCAATCCAGCAACAGTATATTGTTGATTCATTTTTTCGGTAATTAAATTTAAGTTAATAATTAAGATTTAGTAGTTGAATTTTATTCAAAGGGTTCGTAGTTGGGACTTTAGTCCTAAATTTGAGAGCTAAAGCTCTTACTACGAACTCTGTAACACTTGTGTAGTGAAATACTAGTAATTATCCAGGATTATTTATGCTGAACAAGAACGATAAAAATGTGAATCAAAGCAAACAAAATATTTAGCGTATGATTAACTTATAACTCTTAACTCCTAACTTTCCTTCTTACTCTTCCGGTTTTAAACAGCTTGAAATAACCATAGGATGAGATTCTTTTTCATAGCTAGGATCTTTCGGTAAAAGCATTGGATGAGAATTATCTTCAGTTTTGTTCTCCGCAAATTCTTTTCCCGGTACAAGCATCTCTGAGTCTTGGTGAGGACAAATTTCGGCTTTTTTCTGAGCATTTACACCGCAAGCGGCGAAAATAATTACGAATAGTGAGTTGAAAAGGATTGAACGAACTGTAAGAATTTGTTTCACGATCGAAGTATTGATTAATATATTTTTTGTAATTGTTATTGCTTACTCGATCTTCAATTTAGCAGTTTCAATTTTAGTAACGCTTTAGTAATCCGCCACATTAAATAATTCTGTAAAATGAGGTGTTAAAGCGCTACTACAAACCTTAATCAATCATTCGCTTCTCCTTTTGATTCCATCATCTCTGCTTTTTTTTGTCTTTGTCTTTCTTGCTCCTCGTTTACGGGTTCCCAAGTTCCCCAACGCAAAGCTTTCTGTGTTTCTACATTTTGGATAAATTGCAAAATAGCGTTATCTGCTTTGGTTGGTGTTTGAAAGTCGAAGTTGATTGTTTGAAATATCTGAGTGTCTCCTTTAGCAAAGTACTCACCGACTAACTTTGTCAGCCAAAGTACCACTCTATTGAACAACCAACCGAAAATACCTCGACGTTTTTTAGTTATTAAAATGGTTTGCCCTTCCGCTTTCCCGCCTTCAAGCAGACGCAAAGCAAACATAATATGGAAATGTAGAAAATCGGGGCCTATTGTTACCGTACCAATACTACCGTACCAATAACACATACTATAAGTAACGGCTTTTTTGTAAAAAGGGCGGATTAATTTCATTAGAAACGAATCTTCACCACCCCTAGTAACGTTGTTAAAAATAATCGCATTATCGCTGAGTTGCTGCTTGCGAAAAACAATCTCTAAAGGTAAATTGTGAACCGTATTAAAATGATTGGCATCAATAGCGTTAATCATCACTACGTTGGGATGACAGTTTTTCACAAACTTAGAATTTACAAGACTATTGCATTCAAAATTCTCTAATTCTGGAACAAACGGTAAGGGTTGCAAAGGAGTTTCACCTACCCAAACCCATATCATCCCGTATTTTTCGGCAACGTGCCAGGTTTTCAACTGCAAGGGAAGACTCATTCCCAAACAAGGAACATCAACGCAATTACCTTGACTATCAAACTTCCAATTATGAAATAAACAACGCAATCCCTTACCTTCAACTTTACCTTCGGCAAGGTGAGCGCCCATATGAGGACATTTAGCGTCAAAGCAAACAAGTTCACCGTCAACATCCCGGTAAATCGCTAACTCTCTACCCAGTAACGAAACTGCTTGTGCTTTTCCTTTCCGCAATTTTGTGGAAGGGATAGCCCAATACCAACCTTCAATAAAACGTTTTGGATGGTTAAATATTTGAGTGTAACGGTATGAACTAATAGTATTTGGTACGGCTTTCATATCATTTTCACTACCGGGAGTTCCGGGTTGTAAAGAAGTTGTATTTAAAAGCGTTATATCAAGGATGAATATTTTTTAGTGTGTTGAAAGCATCACCTCGATATTCAATGCCTTCTATTCAACCCAACCAAATTTGAAGTTTTAAACCGGAATTTTAAACCGGAATTTCTAAAGTTGAATTTTGATTTTCGCTTTTACAATTTATATTCGCAAACCACATTCTACGTCCGGCACGAGTTAGGTTTTCTTCGCAAATCTCTGTAAAACAAACTAATTCATCACCATAAAGATGACCTGGGTTAAGCGTCTGAAAAAACTGGATATGCGGATCTCGCAATCTTTGAGTAGGTATACCGTGCAATCCATCGCGCAGTATGTGGGGATGGGGAAAACGAACTACACCAGTTTTAATTTTATAATTTTCACCAAAACGTTTGACAGATAAATCCTGCATCAAACGCAAAATACCTTCGGGAGTTGGGGTGTCGTAACGTGGATAAAACTCTTTCCAAAATAGCGGTAAAAAACGATAGGTGCGATAACCGCCAGAAATTAGCAGCCAGTAGAGTTTACCTTTGCAGTATTTGTTTCGTAGCTTATTTATCGAAGATATCCAGCCCGTAGATAGAGCCGAACTTGACCAAGCACTAGGATCTACAATAGTATCCCCAGAAAATACAATGCTAATATTTTCACCTTCAAAGCAGGTGTCATACATTAGCAATGTTGAGAAGCCTTTCAAATTATTTGTTTGTTCATCTTTAATCAAGATTACCCAATTTTTACTATCTAGATCGTTGTTGAATACATCTCTCTTCACTCCTTTAAAATGAACCTTCAAAAGCTCAAACATTTCCTCCACATCCAAAGCTGATAATTCTTCGGTGCTAATTAATTCGCTATTCATTTTTCTCAATAATTTGTATGTTCTTATTATTTACTATAGTTTTTAATTTCGGAAAGTTATTAAACATATGTGTCAGATAGTTATCTGTCCAGGGTGTTTTCACATAAATATATACATTAATAAAAGCCTACAAGCATTGTTATAGATAGTTTTGAGGTTTGCAGCTATCTCTTTTTTTCTAAATACCGTTATTAATTAATAATATTAAATATTGTAAATTACGAAAAACTTCATACCACTTCATCTCGATTCAGGTAGATTCAATTAATATCTGATTATTTTACATATCTTCTATAAAAAAGACATAAATTGCGGATTATATTAGTAGTAATTAATCAGTTATAGAACAAGGAAAAGTGCCGTATTGGCGGGCCACTATCGTGGCGAGGTTTCTGTAGTAGGAGAGAAGTGGTGTGGTTCCCCCAAGAGCAAATTTTCAGTATTAGGGAACATAATCGACTTTCGATACTATGTACTGAAGAACCATAATATGCTTGTTTAAAATCCCATCAATTACCTACAAAGCTGTATTTTTAATCATATTTAGGACTTACCCACGGGTAACGTAACTATAGTAAAGTCATTGCGACGTTATGTTGCAATCCCTAACGCTCGAAGATCATAGCAAATGCGTAAGTCCTGATATTAATGAACTATAGCGGTTTTCGGTTGAGTGCAATACACTTTGATACCTCACCCCGCCCTTACGGGCACTCCTCTCCTTACTAAGGAGAGGGGAAGGGGGGTAGTTTCGTGTATTCTATTCAACTGAAATTCGCTATATTTACAGTTGTTTTAATTGTCTTTTTTATATGAAGTTGCTTCAATAAACAAATTTAATATGTATCTTTCTTTACCTTTAATCATGGAAGTTGTGTCTGACTAGTTACTTCGGTACTTAGAGAAAACTTTCAATTCCGTTTTCAATAAGCTTAGCTCCAATGAAGATGAAAGCTAGATTAGATAAGCTTTACAGCAGAAATAAAGCTTAAGTAAAAGCATATATTTAATAGATATCCCCGATTTGATGTAAATTGCGCTACAATAATTTCAGCTTTGGCTGACGACATAATTTAAGTGCATCTACATTTAAAATCAGGGTTGCATCACATACCATTTTTTTATACTTAAAAGTATCTTAATATTATTAGACATCTCCGAAAAAGAAGAAGACCCCTCTTCATGAACGCGGAGCGTTTTCTCGTAGAGTACCTCTCCCCCACAGGGAGAGAGGCTTTAAAACCCCCCTTCCCTACCAGGGAAGGGGGGTAGGGGGGTTAGGTCTGGGTGTAAAATGAAACTATATAAATGTTTTCCGGAGATGTCTATTGTTGCTAGTTTTCTGCGACAAGATTTTTAACCATGAAACGGGATTTATTCATCCGGAAGCGATCGATATCACTATTTTTGAGCAACTAGACTGTCTCTAAGAACTATTCGGGCAGATTTATCAACAATAATCTGAATTTTGATAAAAAACGCTTTTAAATGGGCAGACTAAGCTTGATACTTATCTAAATCATACTAAGCTTGAAACGTCGCTAAATAAAAGTTTTGAGTTAAATCTATTTAGATATTTGTCGATTGTGCTTTAATCCAGGGAAGAAATCTACGTATCATGTACGACTTAACTAACTTTACTCTTAGGGATATGTCAGAGTGTGGTTTAGCGCTACGACAAATCGCAGAAAAATGTGATTGCATGGAAGACGCAAGTAAATTAATTATTAAGTACTTATACGAAAATTTAATAAATAAAGAGACTGGAAAAAAGTCCTGTATCCTTGTACGTTTCTTTAAAACCCATGCTTACGGAAAATTAACTCCCGATTTACAAGAATATGTGCGAGATATATTAAATGAAAATCAAGTTACAGATGATTTAAAATGTTTAACTTTATTAGCGACTGCGGGTGAACTTCCGGAATGGAATTCTCGATATAAATCTGTAGGGCATAAGGCAATACCGCTTGCCAATGAAGATGCTATACACAGCATACCAATGATTTCGCAATTGATTAGACAACTTGGTTTAGATGCGGGAATGGTATTACAAACCGATACGGATTTATTGATAGATCGGGAACAAAAGATGTATAACGTATTTTACGTTGAAAATGCTTTGAATAGTTCTTATATTCCTTCCCAAACTTCATTCGTTATTCCCTTTGGAGTCAAGTCTGTGATTGGATTTGGTGGATTATTGCCAACAGGAGATATCTTTACGGTTTTAATGTTTTTGAGAGTAATAGTTCCGCAAACGATTGTGGAATTAATACGTCCTTTAGCCCTAAATGTTAAAACAGCAATTTTACCCTTTGATGATGGTAGAGTTTTCAAAGAATTTAATCAATTTTCTATACATGAAAACAAAAATAATAGTAATAATTTGCAGCATTTAAATTCTCAAATCGGCACCTTGAATCAGTTGTTAAATGTTTCCGAACAATCAACTATAACCCAATCAGATCGTTTAGAAACAGCAATAGTAAATCTTGAAAAAACTTTGAGTCAGCTTCAGAAAACTCAAATTCAACTAGTGCATAATGAAAAAATGTCTAGTTTGGGTCAGATGGTAGCAGGTATTGCTCATGAAATTAATAACCCTGTGAACTTTGTTGATGGAAATCTTACTTATGCAAAAGAATACAGCCAAACTCTGCTCAAACTAATAGAAATTTATCAACAGCAATATCCCGATTTTACAGAAAAAATTCAACAAGAAGTTGATTTTGAAGAAATAGATTTTATTAAAGAAGACTTTATCAAAATTATTCAGTCAATGAAAGTAGGAACCGAACGCATTCAAGAAATTGTTAAATCCTTAAGAATTTTTTCTCGTTTAGACGAAGCAGAAATTAAACATGTTGATATTCATCAAGGTATAGATAGCACTTTAATGATTTTGCAAAGTCGTTTAAAAGCTCAATCTAATCATCCCAATATTGAAGTCATTAAAGAATATGGTGAATTGCCATTAATAGACTGTTATCCCGGTCAATTAAATCAAGTGTTTATGAATATTATTTCTAATGCGATTGATGCTTTAGAAGAACAAATAGGTAATCGAGGATGGATAACAGAAAATAATCATAAAGATATTTATACAGCTTGTCAAATACGTATCCGCACTGAAGTTGTAAATGAAAAATGGGTATCTATCAGTATTGCTGATAATGGTTTGGGAATGACAGAAGAAGTTAGTTCCAAGCTATTTGACCCGTTTTTTACAACTAAAGAAGTTGGAAAAGGTACGGGATTAGGATTATCTATCAGCCATCAAATTATAGTAGAAAAACATGGCGGGCAACTTACCTGCAATTCTATACTTGGAAAAGGTACGGAATTTGCAATAGTGCTTCCGACTGCTTCGCTTTTTGGAAGATAAATTGGCAGTTGCTAATTAATAGCATTCTTAATCATACAAAAAAACCGGGTTTCTTTAACTAATCTGGTTTTGTAATTTAACCATTTGTAAGAAACGCGGTTTTAATCGCATTACAATATCTAAAATAATTGATAATTGATAATTAATTTTTGTTTTTCAATCCTGCACTTAATGTTGGCGATTGGTTTTCCCAAAGACGAACTGTTTTATCAAAACTACCGCTAGCAAGAGTTTTTCCGTCTGGGCTGAAAGCAAGGGAACTTACCCAGTCTGAATGTCCGTACAGCGAACTTAATAAAGCCCCTGTATTTAAATCCCAAATTTTAATGCCGTCTTTACCACCGCTAGCTAAAGTTTGTCCGTCTGGATTAATCGCGATCGCAATCACTGAGTTAGTATGCCCTCTGAAAGTTTGCAGCACTTCTCCCGAATTGGAATTCCACATTTTTATGGTGCGATCGCCACTAGCGGTAATAACGTTCTTTCCATCTGGGGTAAAGGCTATGGCTTTAACTTCCCTTTGATGGGCTTTGAATCCGCCAATTAATCTTCCACTTTGTAAATCCCACAGCTTTACAATACCTTTGTTGTCGCCGCTGATTAATGTTCTACCATTAGGACTAATGGCTACGGTGTAAATTAAATTATCAAACCGTGCTAAAGTCCCTAAAGGACGTTGTTGCAATAAGTCCCATATCCGGATTCCATCTAAAGCACCGCTAACGAGAACTTTACTGTCTGGAGTTACCGCTAGTGACAATACATTGCTGCTATGTGCCCTAAATGAGCGGATAAATTTGTAGCTTTCCAGACTCCAAATATTAACGGAGTTGTCAGTACTACAACTGACTAAATGTCTACCATCTGGGGAAATTAACAAAGATTGTATCGATTCTTGATGTGCTTTACGGATCTCACCCAAACGTTTCTTCTTTTTCAAATTCCACAAACGAATAATACCATCGCTGTTAGAACCTCCACTGACAAGCATTCTACCGTCAGGGCTAAAAGTTACAGCTTTTACGGCTGCAATATGTCCTTTAAAAGTATGACTGAGTTGAGGATTCGCAAAATTATTTGCAGCACTTGAATCTACGGTAACTTGTGCAGTAGCTGGCTTAGCCAATGGTAGCTCGGTAATACCAACCATACCTAATGCCCCAATTAATACCGCCATGCCATTTTTTGCTACAAATATTTTAGATTTAGAAGCTAATATCTCAAATACAGAAGAATTAGTAAAGTTAAACTTTATAAGATTATGACAAATTTTCATAGTTTACAAATAATCTAAGCAAATACCCTTAAAAAGCACAAAAGAGGGTTTCCCCTCCTTCAAATCTATTTTGCCTTGTACATCAAAGGTTTGCCAATAGACAGTAATTTCCGATAACTGATATTTTTTTGCCAAAAATGTTTGAGACGTTGTATTGCAATAATCGATCTTTTCCCTAAAAATGCTTGAGACGTAGCAATGCTACGTCTCTACATTATGTTTTGGGAATTTTTATTTATATGGGATTTCAATAATCCAAAATCCGCAATCCAAAATAAAAGCATCCGTTGTTAAAATCTAAAATTGAATTACCCTACTGTGGTGGTTTCTTCTTAGAGATACTTAACATTGGTAAAGACGAATTAGATGAATGGGGAGCTAAGTATAATTGTTTTACAGGAACTTCGGGATCTTGCAAAGTAGAACTCTGCTGAATCCGCAACCACCTTATAATCAAGGCTGTTCCAGCAGTTCCCAAACCAAAAATAAACAGTGCCCAACTGTCATCTAATCCACCTATGAGTGCATCCACTATTCCCATCGTGATTAATATGGCGATTAGCGGTTCTTTACGGTAGGCTGATTTTACAATACGAGGAAATACAGCATTCATAACAGCGTGTTTTCAGTTCCCCTTAAGTTAATTGTTTACTAATATAGCGATATTGCATTATAAGCGCTTTATATCAAAGCATTAATACTATTACAGATTTATTCAACAGGCAAGTAAGGAATTCCCTAACTTTACTAAAAGTTTAGCTTCTATTAACTTTAGCTATTATCACTCGTGCCTATATTTTATTGCAAGTTTACAATAACACTTATATCTCAAGATAGGCAGTAGGGAACGATAAATATATTACAAAAAAAGGCAGAAGGCAGAGGGCAGAAGGCAGAAGGTAAGAAGTATTAATAAAAACTTCAGTTCTGAGTTTAAAGCTCAGTAACAATAAATAATTATACTGAGACTGCCCAGCTAGCGAGGTATAAAACGTCCATTTTTCAATCTCACTCTTTTAAGGGTGAGTATCCTTCTGCCTCCTGCCTCCTTCCTTCTGCCTTCTGAATTTAATTCTGCCTTGAGCATTTTTCTTACTTAATTAACAATTAATTGCTCTTTAATGGATAATTTCGGGAGCATCCCGTAATTTCAATGACAAGTTACGAATATAACCAAGACAATTTTGATTGAAATTAGATTTAAGTTTATCTACGTACAACTCTCAAGGGAATCGAGAAAACCGGGTTCATAAATGAATCGATCGGTTTTTGACTTGATTAATTATCAAAAAACCCGGTTTTTAAGCAGTAATACCTGACAATCGCTCACAAAAAATTACACAAAACTTGCACAAATCAAGACTATCTTAGTCCTAACCATGTTAAAACACCTTGATTAGTTATACATTCAATCGCCACCATAATCATAAAACCAATCATTGCGGCTCTACCATTTAAACGTTCTGCATACTCGTTAAAGCCTAACTTTGGTTCTTCTAGTCTAGGTGTAACGGTTGGTTGTGGCTGCTGTACTGTCATTGAAAATACCTCCTGATACAAAAATCAACATATCTTAATATCTTAATTAGATTCAATTCTAATTGCACCGTTTGTCCTCGCAAGGTTCAAAATAAAGCCATTAAAACTATAGTTTACAAAATTTTACTATTTTTTTATATAACTTAACAAGACGTTGATACTAGTCAAAACTGCGATATTGCTGGGGCTATTTGCACAATTGAGGATACATAACATCAAATTGGTAATATTTAAGTCAGCATGACTGCCACTAAATTGACAGACTACATTTAAAGCAATATTGAAGCAGTAAGTTTATTTAAGGGCAGTATATGGAAATCGGTGTTCCCAAGGAAACAAAAGATAGAGAGTTTCGGGTGGGCTTGAGTCCCTCCAGCGTCAGGGTTTTAAAGGAAGGTGGTCATAATATTTTTGTCGAAACCCAAGCCGGTGCTGGTGCTGGATTTACGGATGACGATTACGTAAATGCGGGGGCACAAATTGTTACGACACCTCAAACAGCTTGGAATCGCGAATTAATTGTTAAAGTCAAAGAACCTTTACAAGCAGAATATAAATTTTTGCAAAAAGGGCAATTACTGTTTACTTATTTACATTTAGCGGCAGATAGAAAATTAACCGAACATTTAATTGATTGTGGTGTAACGGCGATCGCCTACGAAACAGTTGAGCAAGCAGGTGCGAATAAATTACCTTTGCTTACTCCCATGAGTATAATTGCCGGTCGTCTGTCGGTACAGTTTGGTGCCAGATACCTTGAGAGTCAACAAGGTGGAAGAGGTGTACTTTTAGGTGGAGTACCCGGAGTTAAGCCAGGTAAAGTAGTAATTTTGGGTGGTGGTGTAGTTGGTACCGAAGCCGCAAAAATTGCCGTCGGTATGGGGGCTACAGTCCAAATTTTAGATATCAACGTCGAACGCTTATCTTATTTAGAAACCTTATTCGGTTCCAGAGTTGAACTGCTATATAGTAATTCTGCTTATATTGAAGAAGTAGTTCCTCAAGCGGATTTACTTATAG
>ERZ1740052.201-NODE-201-length-20457-cov-27.107637_pt1 | contig 20457 bp, 24 predicted proteins | sample MGYA00581750_ERZ1740052 | MGnify/ENA primary metagenome ERZ1740052 (study PRJEB43018, sample SAMN04849743) | marine metagenome | isolation source: floating plastic debris | place: Pacific Ocean | collected 2008-08-30 | study: EMG produced TPA metagenomics...
CTACACACCACAAACCCCACTACCGCGAACGGTGTGGGGCTTGTGTGGGCGGTGGGAACGATGGGGATTGAGTTATTTACTTTTCTTATCTTTTAACCCGTCTTCACGACTCGTATAAACTCGCATAGTTTCCAATTCTTTAATCCGTGCAATTGCTTTAGCATCTTTTTTAACTCTGGCGTTATCATATGCTTTGAGTACTTTTTTACGGTGTGCTGAGTTAATGAATCTACAACCAAGAGGTGTTAGCGTAAAAAAGTCTTTGGTAGTTTCTACTTCATCATGGGGTAGCAATTCTTTTCTCAATTCTTCCCTTGCTCTCCACTCACCTAAACCAAGCAGACGCTTAGATTTTTGAGTAAACTGTTTACCACTTTTTTGCTGAATACTGGTAAAAATATCTTTCACCATTTTATCACTTTCATCATCTTTTTTAACTCCCCTAACTCTAATAGTTTCTTTACCAGTGAATTCGTTTTCTAAGATATAATCTGATTTATTTCTAAGAGTGCATTTTGTGTAAACCTTTTTAACTTCAAATCCGAATTGGTCAAATTTAAAAATATCTAATTGCCCAAATATACTTTTCAAATGTTCCCAAGCAAGTTTTTCAACATGATTATTTTTATTTAAAAGTACATCTTTCATAGATGCATCAAAGGGTATTTCTTGACCGTATAAAGGAACTATATCAACTACTTTATTTTCAGATACGTTGTTGAAATATTCATAAGCAACGTTAGCAAAAATATCTAACGATTTACGACGGTAAGAAAGTACTTTGTTAGCATCAAATACACCACCATCGGTAATACTCATCAAACTATGAAAACCCTTAGCCATACACCAAGCCAAAGTACGCGCTCTGCCTGTAATGTTGTTACCCACAATATAATTAGATAATCCAGTACCTTTACCACCAAAAAACGCGCTGGCAATACATCCGTAAACAGTATTACCAATTAATTTAATGAATTCTTGGGTTGATGAGTGGTATTTGTAATCTTCATCAGAAAAATTATAGGAGAGTCTATCACCCTGATATTTTATTTCATTCCAATAATTTATTACAGATTGGGGAATATCCTCAACTTTTTGATATTCGATTAACTTAAATTCTAATTCTTCAGAATCATTAATAAATTTTTCTAATTCTTGAATATCTTTATTACTTAATTGATTAGCATCTTTCTTGAGTTGTTTGAAATCATCACGAATCTTATCGTAATCTTTCATTATTTGTTTGTGTGATTGTCTTCGGTTAATTAATATACTCATTACCTCACGAAGTTCTACACGTTTCCACCCAGTATCATACTCAAAACCACCTTTCCTATATTCATCAATAGATTTAATAGCTAATAAACTCTCGTCTAATTCTTCGATTTCCTCATCTTTGGGATAAAAGGCAAATGATTCGATAACAGCATTTTCTCGTATCCATGCTAACTCACTATTCGCTGAATATTTGTGAATAACTTGCATTTGGTCATGGTTATAAGCGGCTTGATTAACATCATTAAGCATTAGATACATTGATGCATCATAATCTTTATCATCAGCCCCATTTTCACCGTATTGCTGTTGATAAAAGTCCCATGCCGTAAATTGTTTTTCTTCCTTACTGATGAGTAAATCTTGCTTAAACGGAGCATTTACCCAAGATACACGCGCAACCCATAAACCGGGAACCAACTTTTTACTATATTTTTTCTCCCAATCCCCATAATTCATAGGAGTGTGAATTATTTTAGGATTGCCAATAGGAAATAATTGATTCAATAATCCACTTGCGTAGCATGATGCAATATCAATATCTATTAATACGCCTATTATGTAGTCGAGTAATACTCGTTCTTTTACACATCTTCCCCCGTCAGTCATTCCAAGATACAGTAATTTCTTATTACCTACCAAATGACTCATTTCTCTAATTGCTTCTGGGTTAGCAAGACGGTTGTAATTGTACAAAGCTTTTTGAGCGGGTTTTCCAGTATTTTTGGTTGTCAACTCGCCTTCACCATCAAAATATAAGTCTTCTACTGGTAAACCAACTTTATTAGCAATCCACTCGCTAATCATATTTGCTGTAATTTTTCCCGTACTCATACCCCAATTATCGCGGGGTTCTACGTCAATTAACTCAGCTATTTTATTGTAGAATTCAATGGTTTTCACCTTGAGTATATGGAGGTTAACATCGCTCCTAATATATCTCAAGAATCTAGTGGGATTTTCCAAAAGGCGTAAATCCATACGCGCTTTTTCCCATTTCTCGTACTCGTTTTTATCATCCGTACTCATACCGACATTACTATAGTAAGTGGCTAAAGCCTTACTTCCTTGCATAGCCGATAAATCTTGAATGTTTAAAGCTACTGATTTCCATTTCATTCTACCTTTTTTATCAGGTAAATATTGCTCGTAAGGTAACGGAATAGGACGGTTAAACTTACTAGTAATTCTTCTTATTCTTTCTAGCCTACATAGCATGAAAAATTGAAAATCCGCGTCAGATTTAAAGTTATATTGCAAGTCTTTAAAACTGAAGAAAATGTATAAGTCGATAATTTGTGTATAACGTCTTTTATTAGGGTTTGGAGACTCGCGCCAATTAATCCCGTAAGTATCTTTGTGATAATCTAAAATTGCGTGTGGTGCTTCAAAAATATGTAAAGTTTCTGTTTCACCTAATCTGTCTAATTCTTTTCTTAATTCCTCCAATTGTTTATCAGTATAAGGGTGATTGGGATGCAAATATTCTCGTGAATTACCTGCTGCATCTGCAAATTGAACACATAATGGTACAGTCGGATAATTAGTAACAGGTATATATTCTACGTCCGTACCTACTTTATTCCAACCGTCCGGAAGATTTAAGGTAACTATTTTATCGGGTGTAGTTCCTCTACTTTTAGCTACATTTTCAAGTCGATTTTTATTTTTTCTGCTTTGTTCGCTAACTTCTTTTAATGAAGAGCGCTTAACGAATTTTTTATCTGGGTCAAGTTCTCTTTCAAGCGCTTTTAATAATTCATCTCTATCAGTATTATCTTTTGGTTTTGTTGCAGGACTCGAAACTTTTTTATTGTTCAAAGTTTCAAGTCCAGCACCAAGACCACTAAATCCGGCTAGCTCTTCTAGTCCGGTGATATCAGTTTTATTAGTTTCTGGTTCAGTTTCTTTCGGTTTGGATTCAAATCTTGATTGGATATCTTCTAAATTATTAATATCTAACCCAAACCCTGCTAATGGGTTATTCATGATAAAATCAACATATATGTTTTAACTTTTTATGTTTAAATTTCAAGTCCGAGTGCCGTTTATCTATGCACTCGGACTACTTTTTATGCAGCTAAATCCTCACCCATATCTTCATCCATCAAATCGAGTTCTACTGCATTCGGGTCAGTTTCCTCAACAGGTTGCAATCTGACGTGATTATTTTTGTCATCTGATACGGTATTTACTGTAACTACATCTAAAGAAAAGTAGGGTTTGCCTGATTTACCTATTTTGCGCTCCATTAATCCGGTGTAAGCTAACCCGCGCAATGGCTCGACCATTTCTAATGCTTTAGCGGTATCAAGCTTAGTTTTGGTGGAATAAGCTTTTAAAGCTGTAGCAGATTTCGCTACTTTAGCTAGCGCGTTATCGGATTTGATTATTGGAAGTTCCAAACCAAAAGCGTTAAACAATAACTCTAAGGTTTTGCGGTTAACACTGGTAGGAATATTTCTAAAGGTTCCTTGGTCGCTCAAACAAGCGAATACCATCACCGGAAAACTGATAATCTCGCCAGTCTCAAACATGGTTACGCTACGCATTGTCAAACCTTGGAAAACTAAAACGGCAGTTCCCTTTACTGCTAAACCGTTGTCTTTGATGATTTCCTTACTATCGTTGAATGCAGGAATAAAACCACCTTGAGCTTGAGAAAGATTTAATTGAGACATTTTTAGAGTATCCTTTTAATGTGTTTATTAGGTCGGTGAGCTTACAGGTTCGCTGGCTGTTTTGTTTTTGCGGTAGCCGTCCGCTTGTTAGCTTGCTGTTCGCTTCATGTATTAACAATATCTAACTTTTGACAAGTTTGACAAGTGTTAAACTATTGATATATGTTATACTATTTTGTACATAACATATGTTAAACTTATACTCCCTTGATGATAGGTTTAACATTTGTTAAACTATTTGTATTCACATATGGCAATAATTTATAAAAATGGCTAAACCTAAAGGGACTGTTGAGCTACGTATATTCGTTACAAAAGAAAAACGAAATGAAATAAAAAGTATTGCTGCTATACAAGGAAAAACTATTACAGATTATTTTCTTGACTTGCATGAAAAAGAAAGTACTCAAAATCAAGCAGCCTAACTCTTATTCCCAACAATCTAAACTCTCTCCCCCTAGCATTCACCCGTGTTAGGGGTTATTTTTCATGGTACTCAGTACTTTGAATACATAATTAGCTCGTCTTTTAGGATATCTGCACAACAAAAATGCAGATATCAACGTTTATTAGCAAAACCCTTAAAAGTTTTTTTCCGTCGATGCGCGTACCATTCTTTCCTAGTCTTTTTAGTAGCGCTTGGTGGTGGTGGTATTAAAAAGCCGAATTTAGCCTCAAACGATTGTGGAGTATAAATACATCCGTCAGAACTAAATATTTGCCAGCTTTTACTTATCTTCCAACTAATACCGTAAGCGTTTATATCATTTGGTTGACAAGTTGATTTTGGTTTGAATTCCACACTGTAAGGTTTCATCATAAACCATTAATTATTTTTGCAATTGTACGATACATTATTATCGTGTAGCACACATATAGTATCATATTTAACTTTAATTAATCTATCTTATAATGATAAATTTAAGATAATTTATGGGTTTGTTATCCTAACTCGATAAAATACCCTTATATATGTTGTATAATAATATCTAATATACTCACACTACGTTTAAATTTGTTGTATTTACTTATGTTTACCTTTAGAGTACCTAGCAAAGCAACTTGTACAACTTCGTTAAGATTAACTGAAGACGAAATAAAACTTTTTAGAGAATTTGCAAAATATCAAGGTGTTACTGTTTCAGATGTTATTAGAAAAACTGTAATGAAGGAAATAGCTAATACTACCGATTTCAAAACCGATTTTGTTAGCAACTAAGAATGATTTATTCATAGGTAAACCACCATGCCAAGAAAGAAAAAACCCGCAATAGATTACGGTGAACGCAGACAAGAATTAATTGAGTTGCTTGATTCTATAGCTAAGGATGAGAACACCCCAGCCCGGTACAGGATAGACGCTGTTAAACAATTAAATGAGTTATTATCCCAAGCCGAAGAGATTAAACAAGATGAGATTAGAGAAGCCGAAAGAGCCGAATTAGCAAAGCAAAGACGTAAACAGAAAGAAAAAGAAGAGTTAGAAGCTAAACAAAGACGTGAGAAAGAAGCTAAATTAGAAAAGTCGAGAATACCCCAAAGTCAAAGTGTTAGTGACCGTCGATATGAAGAGTTTAAAGCCCGATTCGATTATCAGAAGCGAATATTTGACCTTCAATGGGAATTAAGAGAAAGGACTGAATTAACAAGACGCTTAAAAGAGAGAGGGTTTACAAAATCATTGGACGGTTTGACCAAGGAACAGAAAGAAGCAAAACAGCGCAATCTCTGGGGGATGGTTTACCCCGATAAACCCTTCCCCGATAAAGATTCTGAACTAAATACTTGGTATGAAAATTTTTTAGATTAATAAAATTATTTCATGGTATCAGTACTTTCGTTCATGATACTGAGTACCATGAACGAAATTTTTTGCTAGGCTTATTTGATATCTTCAATATCAATAACCTCAATATCCCGGTCATAGCTTGGGGCAGCGTCACGAGATTCCCCTAAAATATCAGCTATAAATGAGTGTTTCTTTTGGTCGTCAGGGACAAATATTTCAGAGCAAATTTGAGCGTAAATTTGACGGGTAAGATGTCCTTTGAATACGTTGTTACCCTTGATATCCTTCCAGGTTTTATCGTTGGTGATATCTACATACTCTTCTAACTTGGTCATAGTCTCAGAAATATAGCGACTACAACGGTTGTGGGACTTTTTAGCCGCTTTTTGTAACCCTTCATAAGTGCGTTCGTCTGGGATTGTTCGCTTATCTCCCTTCTCAAGCCATTTGATAGCATCAATTATCTGTTGAGCCATACCACCGATAACAGGTATTTTTGTTGGTGGAACGGGTTCTTCAGTATGGCGTTTAAGCTGTCCCTCAAACATCAGATGAGAATCATCAACATACTCAAATACTCCACTGCTCATAACCTCAGATTGTCTGCGTCCGGTGAGTAGCATGATTGCAATACAGACATGTTTCCACCGAGCAAAACTATCGGGGAGATTAGATACTGTATCTTTAGCCCATTCGGTAAACCGAGATACCTTTATTTTGCGGACATTTCTTTCCCCAGCGTCTCGTTTTTCTTTGTAAAGTACATATTTTTTCTTAGATACATCCACGAAAGCACCTCTAACAGCGTCGTTAAATTCTGTGTAGGTATCCATGAAAGTAGTTTCGTTCACTACCCCGAATTTGTCTTTTTCACCTTCACAAATTTCTTGTAAATACTTCATTATTTCTACCCTGATAGCCTGTAATCCACCGGGGCTAGCTTTACCGTTAGGACTTTTGTTATCTGCGTAAGCTTCAATCATCACGCGAGTTCTAGCGACTAAGATAGCAAATTCAGGGAGATAATATTTACCAGATTTTTCAAGTTTGAGTCTATATTCTTTAAGTCCTATTAATTCTTCGTCTTCGTCATCTTTTTTCTTAATGCCTGAATATAACCGTTTAGCTATAAATCTTTTCTCTTGTTCAGAGTCGGTGTAATCGTTCTCTGTATCTTCTACTGTTTGAGGTGTTGTAGTTTCTTCGGTTGTTTTCTCAGATGTTTCTACAGTTTGGGTTGTTGTGGTTTCAGTTTCGGTTTGAGGTTTTGTCTCTACAGTTTTATTTGTGTATGTTACAAGTAATGCTTCTAGTTTAGAAATATGGTCTGGTAGATTATGTTCGGCTTTGCTTTTACTTATTGGTATTTCAAGACCATTTATAGTTAAGGGTTCTTTTACACCGAATTTTTTTAATTCTTTATTTAATCTTCCAATCTCTGTTCTACACTTTTGCACTGTAGGATAGTCAGTTTTAATTTGTTCGATTGAGCGTGTCATAATTACCTTTAGTGTTTTATTTACGTTACACCCCAAGTATAACACCCCATGACTAAAATATGCCTACCTGATGCATCAGCATTTGTTATGGTGTGTAAATAAGTGGGGTGTACTTTACTTATATATGTAATACAGGGATAAAAACGAGTAAGCTAAAAGTAAGAATAGATTTGTAACACAAGCGCTTCAAAGATTTTTGTAAGTATTGTATGTATCGCGTATACTCCGTATATCTATACAGAAAAATAAACCCGCTGGAAAAAATATTAACGGGTAGAGTATAGAAATTCGTGTAATACGCTTGCGTCCGGTGCTGCGAACACACCCTGCTCGGCATCGGTTCATGGTACTGAGTACCATGAATTATCTTTATGACGTAACGTATAGTTTTATATTCTTTGGTTACAGAATTTTACTTTCTTGTATCATAGTCGCAACATATCAAAGGCGTTAGACTGATGACAGAAAAAACCCCGGTTAAAGGCAATCGGGGTTTTTGAATTGGTACAAACTGCTAATCGTTAATTGGACATTGTATCCCCACGATTCGGATTTTCTAAATAAGTTAAAATCCGTTCAATATTTTCTTGCTGTTGATTGATTGTGTCTTGCTGTCGCAACACTACAGCTTGCGTCCGTGCTGATATTTCCGCGAGTTGTCTTACCGTGCGTTCTAATCTTGCTGTTGATTGTGAAGTGTCGCGAACCTCTGCCCGAATACCTCTTTGAATAGTGCCAATTAAATCCAAGCTTTCTAGTACTTGGTCTAACTGCTCCTCAACTGTCGCCACTCTTGTTTGTAAATCTTCCGGTGGTTGTGAATTAGTCATATAATATCCTCAAATGCTTAATTAAATGAACGAAAGCTAGCTGTCACGAAGCTAGCTTTTTAATTTTCTACTCTCGCTTCTTGAAAAATCTGGTTTGCGGTCAGTTTCAACTCAGGGAATGATTTTAATTGAACTACCTCATCACCTCTATATAAAATGGTTTTATATTCACCATCTTCTAATTGACAGACAGTAATAGTAGGTCGTTTAGGACTGCCGATAAATCTTTTACCACCAAGTCCTAAGTAATCAACAATCAAAAATTCTGGTATGCCTATATTCTCGTATTCTTCAAATTTTACTGCGTAGTCATCGCCCCAATTAGTGCTTACTACTTCTACTACTAGTAGTATTGATTCGCTTTGTGAAACTGTAGACTCTTTCTCGTATAGCGGCTCATTCTTTAAGTTACGCTTATCTAGTACTAGTACATCGGGTAAATAAGCCGAGTCTTTACCGTCAGGTTTTACTAATACTTTTGAAGGGATAATATAGGGTAAATTTAAATTATCTATTTGTACGTTTATCTTCCGAGATAGAAACGCAAAAACATTTTCATGTTTACCAATTGGTTGAGCCACTTCTACAATTACCCCATTGTGTAGTTCATACAGTTCGTTTTCTGGTTTCCATTTGACGAATTCTTCAAATGTTACTGTTTTGTTTAGTGTTTGAGTCATGGGTATAATGTTCTCAAATGCTTTTATCGTTTGGGCTACTCCGGGTAAAGAGTAGCTTTTTAATTATCTAACAAATTTAATCATCTAAGTGCTTTAATCCAGTAAGGTTAACGTGTTGGGGATTTTCTAAGATTTTAATTTTTGCATCTGTAATGTCAGCACTGAGATACTTGATAATCCATTCACCAACGACTTTTACAGCAAATCCCCCACCGGAACAATAAACTGATTCACCACGCGCTAATTTTTGGGAAATGTAATCAAATTGCTTGAGTAGCGCGTAATTACCGTTAACCCACTCACTCAAGGCTCCCTCAACTTCTGCTGAAATATCTTCTACTTTCCCGTTACTTCTTAATGGTACTTTCCACGTACCATCATCTGTAATTTGGGACAGTTCCAAAGCTTCTTGTATGTCTTGGTTTTCTGCTTGGATAGCTCCTCGGTCTGTTCTAGTTAAAGCTTTAAAGATGCGGTTGATAATTGATGTCATCCCCGCACCACTAACGGGGGATTTAGCAATAGTGGTGATTTCATCCCCATCCCATTCATAAGTTGTGTGGGTGCAAGTACCTCCACCCAAGTCAATAAGATGGAATATTTCATGGTTGTAAAGATGCGCGATTTCTACAGCCGCTCCTTCTCCCTCGTCGATAAACTCGCAGGATTTAACAATAACGTTGAATTCTGTATCCTCCCAAATAAATTTACTGATTTGTTTGAGCATCTTGTCTAGTTCTTTGCGCTTGGGAGATGACAGGGTAACGATTCTCAAGTAAAGGTTAATCCGTGCGGGTAAAGTTTTACGCCGTCTGGATTTAACGCATTCCTTAAGTTGTTTGCGGTAGTGGGTGATAGCTCCCACAATCCAGATATCAAGATGAGATAGTTTCTTATCTTGGCTACCTACAATCAAGTTACCGTTAACCCGGTCTATTGCTCTACCTACCACATAGTTTTTAGTACCGTATCCAAAGCAGCCATCATTACGTAAGGGTACTTCTGATTTAATCTCTTTAGCTTCTGATGGGAATGCTTTGTACGCTCCATTGAGACGGCATTTAACCCGTTTAGCACCAGCGTCTATGTCTAAGTAAAAATTGATTGCTTTGTTATTGCTAGGTTTGCGCGTCTTCTTGGTTTTAGGTTGTTCTGAAGCAGGTTCTATGGGGATAATGTTTTCAATTGTCGCAGTCTTGGCGTGTCCATTGGTCAAAATTTCAGCAGTCATTGTTTGTATCTCCTTAATTAATCTACGGTGGCGTACTGGGGTATGCAAAATAGTCCTTATTGAGAAAAATCTGATTAGATTGCGAATGAATTGTTAGAAGAAAATAGGGGTGGTTACTGTTAGTAATAGGTTATTTTTAGTAGTTAATTAGTAACAGTAGGTAGCAATAACTAAAGCCTAAATTCAGACTCTAAAAAATCAATAAGTTGGGACATTATCTTTCTATCTTCACTACGCTTAACCTTAAAAACTTTTTCATAGCTATCAGTTTTATGGATGCTTCCATCAGGTTTTTTGGGCAATTTAGCGTACAATTCAGCCATACCCCCATATTCGAGGGTTTTTAGGTTGTTTGGAAGCTTGTCATAAACTGGACAACACTTGATATTACTAGTTTCCAGCGTGGACACTTTTGGACGTTGCGTCCAGTGTTTGTCCATAATGTCTACTGTTTTGTCCATATTATGTGGAATCGCGTCTACTTCTTGCTGTACCTGTTTTCTGGTATGGACAAAATTTATTTCTTGACTTGATAAGTTGTTATTAAGTGGACGTGAGTGGACATTCCCCCATTTGTAATAATTTGGTTCTGGCATTAAACCAAAGTAGGGTTTACCTTGATTGGGGCAACATAACCCCGTAAATTTAAGCATTGGCTCTGTTATTACAGCTTGGTCTAACCGCTCTTTCTGCGCGGTTATGTCGTCTTTGTAAATACTTTTTACCTTGTAAGGTATAGATGACTCGATTGAATCAGCAAGGGCAATGTACGCACAGTTATGTAAATCTCCTTTCATCATTCTGAAAGCACCGGGCTGTAAGTTCTGACCTGCGACAAGGGATTTTACATTTAAGCTTCTGCCAGTTTGCCAGATGAAAAGTAACAGCCGCTTTGCAAATTCATTCTTATAGTTGAGTAATTCAGTCCTCATGTAAGTGTTGAAATACTCTAGCCGTTCTCCGCTTAATGTTTCTGAGAATTTATCAAGGGCTTCAACAATATCTGCTTCGTTGACCTTCCCCCATCTGGTAAAAATCATGTTGATTTCATCGATAAAGAACAATATGGGGTTAAAGGCTTTAATCTCCTCACCAGCTAAGTAAGCTTGTTCATTTACGTAAATGCGGTATTGGATTTCTAAAGCAGCTTCCAATAATCCAAAAACGGATTTAGGAACCCCCAACCAATCAACACGGGGAAATATTTTCTGGGTACTCTCGTCAATCTTGGGAATAGTCAAACGAATCTCTGGTTTATCGCCCAAGACTTTAATCATTCCACCGATGATATTAGAGATGGCTGTTGTTTTACCGCTTCCTGTTTCTGCCCATAAACCAACGTGATAAGCATCCTTAACAAAATCAATTAGCGCGGACGGTGGTTGTAATTCATCTCGAACATTTTGTACAAATTCTTCTGGGCTAACAGCTTTTTTGATTTTTGGACGTAGTTGCACAGTTAACGTGACAGTTGAATTTTGGCGGTTAAAATCAAATTCAGGTAAGGTCTTGTATAGAGCATTAGTGAAAGCTGCTAATTGTTCGCGGGAATTATCAGAGTATAAGTCACTCTCCAATAATCCAGGATTGCGACGGATAGAAAATAAAAGCTTGTAACCTGTCTCAATTTCTTCCCAAGTAATAGCATCAAGAATATATCCGTACTTGGAGTAATACCAATTCGAGATTGAATTAGCAGCACGGGTATAAGTGCTATCACCAAAAAGTTGTAATGGTTTTCTTAATTCTTCTAATTCAGTTTCTAACTTCTGAAGTTTAGCTACAGCTTGCTTTGCAGTGTTTAAAGTCTCGGTATATTCAGTCTCATATCTATTAATAATTTGCTCGTTACTAACTACCCATTCACTAGCTATAGCTCGTTTATCGGCTTCTAGGTTAATCTTAACGGCTTCTATCTGTTCCCCAGCTTGGACTGTAAGCTGGTTAATCATTTCTTCTACCTGCTCATACTCAACAGAATCATTGAGAATAGCTACAAAGTCTTTAATGATTAATTGTTGTGCCTTAGAACGCAATTCAAATGATTTATCGATAATCATTTCTTGCAGTTCCAAACCGATATCAAGCAAGTCATCAAAATTATTAATTGCTTCATATTCTTCAATCTTTTTAAGAAACTTGAGTCTAGAAGTTTCAAATTCATCAAGAATAGTTTTTAATTCTTCTGAGTAGTCGGGATGGTTACGAATTAAAGCATTAATTACACAGTTAACTTTTTTGACTTGACGCTTAAAAGTTTCTCTAACAATTCTGTGTGATTCAGAAGCGTTAAACTGTCCTATGTTTTTTAGCTTTTCTTGAAGATTAGTAATTTTTATAACCGCTTCAGTTAATTCATTATTTCTACTTTGAATTACATTCTCTTTAGATTTAATAATGTATTCAAGTTTTTCTATATCTCTGTGTAACTTGTCTGTATCTTTCAATAAATTTTTAACTTCTGATTCTCGTTCGTTTATTAATTTTTCAAGATTTATAACTTCCTTTTCTTTGTCCTGTATAGAATATTGTAAAGATTTAGCTATATCTTTGTTTTCTTTAGATGCAACAGTAGCTGCAACTTCAAAAACAACCATACTAGATAAACCAGCACCTAAGCCAAATAAACCTAAATGTTTAGTATTTTCATTTCCTGCAAAAATGGCGACTGTGGAAGCTAAATTTAACAACATAGAAGTTGCTATAACACCGTTACGCAATTGATTGAAGTTCATTGTATTCACCTGTAAAAATTAATGTGTTTGAGGAGTAATGAGGGGTAGATGCACCCCGTATATAATTAAGTAGCCTGATGTATTGAACCTTTTAGATACTTTTGAATAATGTCTTGAGTTTGAGCTTTAATACTATTGATTTCTGCGTCTCTCTTACCTTCCTGAGCCTCAATTTTTTGACGCAACTGCTCGGTTTCATTTCTAGCACCAAGAGTTTTTATTTGCTCTTGTTTAAGCTTTTCATTTTCTTGTTCGCGTCTTTCAATCTTTTGGTCTAATTTGATATTTTCAATGTCATAATTGACAGTTTCTTGCTGAACTTTTACGCCCTCGGTAGCAGCTTTAATTACTGATTGTTCAGCTTTGTGATATAGCTGCTTAGTTTTACCGACTTCAGCAATGTACTTGAATCCAGCTTGTAAAAGGGTTTGAGCGCGAGTAGCACCAGCATAAACCGCTAATCCTGCGGTTAATTGTTCCTCGGTAGCTTGTAGTTCTATCTGTGGATTAAGCAGGTCACTCGGAATCATCCCGTTAAAATCTTGCTCTGGAAATGCTAAACCCCCGTATATATCTGATTCACGGGTTAATTGACCGGACGCTAACTGTCCGGTATACCCTTCCTCTCCTGTAATTGCATTTCTAGCCTGTAGAGCATTTGTAGCTGCTTGTTTGACCTCAGAAGCACCTGTAGTAACTGCATTTGCTGTATTACTTACTGCTCCCGTAGCAGCGCTAACCGCTGTCTGTCCTACACCCACGGCAGCATCTTTCAAAACTGTTCCTGCTGCCTCAGCAACTTTTTTCGCTCTTGTACCTGCGGATTTCTCTTTCTGAGCTTTAACTCGCTTGGAACCTGTTAAGCTTCCCGCTTCTGCTTTTTTTCGTGGCATAATTGTTTCACTCCTTAATTGTTTAATGCGCGGTTGAGGATATCGACATCTGGGAGCCGTCAAACTTACCAGATGCTCGATTTTTACTTGATAAATATTCTTGCAATGTTCCAAAATACAATCGAACAAACCATACAAAACCGTAAGAAGTAATTAACATATGGTCTTAAACCTGACTTCCAGAATATTCGCCAGTGAATTATTTTGTGTGCTGTAACTGATAGCGGTACAGTGTCTCTAATTGGTATTTCTGATTTCATGTTTTTGTAGGTTAAATGATGTGTATGTCTGCTTTTAAGCCAGGGAAATAATATGCAATGCTTGCGGGTAAGTCCTTGACATTTCTTACTTTTATCTTTCCACTCAGAACTATTAATATAGTTAAGATATTCTGGTGAATGACCCATAATTATTTCTCCGTATTATCTGGTAAGAGATTGCTATCATCCTCACCATATAAATATTCGATAACACCGTGATAAACGGTATTACAATACTGTGAATTACGATTGCTACAAATGTTCACAGTAAATGCAGTAAAGATATAAAAACCACCAGCTAAAGCTGCAAATAGTATTATATCTCTGAAAAAATATGCCAAGCTTTCGTCATAAAATACTCTAGTTTTAGCCTCAGCATCTACCTCTTTTCTGAGTAGATGAATAGCTTCTCTCAACTCCTTAGTGTCTTTACCCAATCGGACTTCACAATATAGTTTCTGTTTAAGCATTCTCAATTTTTCATAGTCTGGAACCAAACCAAGCTTGATAAATTCAAGCTCATGATTTTTGCTATCAATATTCATTCTTCTCAAGTTTTCACCTAAATTAGTTAATCCGTTGTAAATTGCTTCAGATAGTTTCATTAGTTTTTCTCCTTGATAGTTTGTATTTTGTAATCGATAACCCAGTTTTCTAGAATTACGTGAAGTAACTCAACAACGGGTTTATTTAGCTCAGATGCTATATTTTCTAAGTCACCCCTGACAGTTTTACGAAGTCTTACTTTCTCCATACTCAAAAACTAAATAACAGCTAGTAGCAGCCAAGTTAAAAACTAAGCTGTTGCTAATTGTCAGTTAGCAGATATCTCGGCAGTCTAGGAAATATCACCAAACACACCTATGTATTCTCAGGGTGAGGATTATCCGGCTCACTCGGCTTTAATTGTTTAGGGGCGTTTTGTACCCCACTAAATTAATAGTAGCAAGAAGCTTACTCGCCTGCAATAGGCGATATATTATAGTTTATTATGTTTTATACTAGTTAGAAACCGGGTACTTAAAGCTAAAAGTCTCACTATATTTACAATACAAGCTATAACCTGTTACATAAGCGTTTGTTATAGGCTAGCCTGAAACAGGAGAGTTAAGGTATTATGACTGTAATTTCTAACTTAAAAACAATTCGTGAATCACAAGGCTTAACTCAAGAACAATTAGCGAGAAAAGCTAATGTATCTACTTCATACATTCAAAAATTTGAGCAAAATGTTCTCTTGAGATTTTCAAAAGAATATATAGATAAGCTTTGTGTAACCTTAAATTGTGATGTTGGCGATTTACTAAAATACGAAAATAAAATCTAGAATTGTAAAAAATAATGACTCAAAGTAACGAGAAAAACCGCTTAGACCGCATCGAATGCTATAGCAGTTAATACTTAAATTCAACTTGTGGAACCAACAATCGAACAAGTACGCTCTTTTTACGACTTATGCGTAAGAATGAGTAACTTACTAAAAACCATTGAACTCACCAGATACGATACGAGAACTCAAAGAATAGTAGTTCTTATAGGTGAAACAATCCAGGTAGAAATATTAAGTAATGGGGAGAATATCATACAATGAGTGACTTAGATTATCGACAATTAAGCGAAGCGGATTTGAGGAATTATGTTAAATCACACCCTCAAGACGAAGATGCGTTTCAATATTTCCTGTCAATTATGAGAGCTAAACCTAACAGAGTGGTTGTTAGCACAGGGGAACAGCTAGAAGCGGAAATAAGAAAAAGAATAGATAAAGAAAACTCAACCGAGGAATAAACATAAAAGAAATCTCAATATCGATGACAAGCCGTCCTACTAATGGGCGGTTTTAGTGTTTAGATAACGGAATAGCGATACTACATAGTGTGAGTAAAAAATTTCGGAAAAATTTTTATGGAATTTGATTCAATAGATATGGAATTTAATACGATAGCAATTTTATTCAAAACACCATCAATTTTAAAATCCGTTGCAGGAATGTTAGGAATAATTGATACAATTGAAAAAAAGGTAGATAAATTAACTCAAAGTGAATATAACGCTGGAGTACGTTGTCTTAAAGAATTAAGAATAACAAATGGAAACCATGAAGATTTATTAAAACAAGCTCGAAATCATTTTCGTATTGCTATTACTCACGAATCACACGAAAGAAAAGCTTTAGCTTACATTAACTATGCTTTTTGTAACTATCGATTAAATGAAAAATTAATAGCAATAGATGTTTTAGAAGAATTTATCGAACTAGATTACCAAAATAATCAACAACGTGCAATTAAAGTTGCAAAAGATGTGTTTATAAATAGTATATTTATCAACATAGCGTATTATCGTATGTATATTTTTATTACAGAATGTATTAAAGAAGGTGATATATATAGTGTTTACGAAAAATATTGGGAAAATATTCCTTCTGAGCAAGTATTTAAAAAACTTCAAAAAGCTGCAATAGAAATCATAAAAGTAGAAAAACAAAGATGAACCTACAGAAAATAAACTAGCTGCTAAACTCACGAAAGATAGTAATTATATTCCTACAAGTTGGGCTGATAAATAAATCGCCAAATATTACCATTACCTACAACATAATTAGGCGGTATTTGACAGGTATTAATTACTAAATATTAATGACTAATTGATTGCCATTGCTGAAATAAAAGTAAAGGTTTTTAGTATTTAATTGTTAGTTTACTTATTAATATTTACGTAATAAACTTTATTTTTATATCGTCTAACTAGTTACCAATACTATGCTTATAACAAGCCAAGCTATAGTAAATACTATGGGTATTAATAACCACGGAGCTAGATTTTCTTGTCGCCACAAGGGCTTTGTAGCAGGTCTTCCAACTATTGGTGGTAAATCTTCGCTACTTAGTGAATAATCTCTACATTTTTCTACCCAAGCTTTTTCGAGAGATTTCTGAGCTTCTATAGCCATATTTACTCCAATATAAGTTGAAACACCTAAAATAGCTCCAATAAAGCAAATAATTAATGAGATCGTTAAATTTTTTTGAAACCATTCTTTCAAAACAATGAAAAGTCCTGCTTGGATGGCAAAAAGCCAGTTTACACGATTGCTTAAAAGCATTCCTTCATGCTTAATCAAATCTCGTGTAGCGAATCCAAATTCACATAAAATCTTGTAACGATCCATGTTTATTGATATGTAGATGTACTTAGAAAGAATATATCAATATATCATAACCCCACCCCAATTCCCATCCAGAGACAGTCCCATTACCGCGTTGGTAGTGAAGTTTGTTTGCTGTGTGGGTGCAATTCCTCACAACCTTTTTAAATATTTTGTACATACTTTTAGTAAGTACTAAATTTTTTATTTACTGAATCAACCGCGCCAAACATTGCCACACGCCATGATATTATTTGACGATGTTTGACGGGGTTTCTCATGAACAAGAAACAAGCAGCAGAATTCCTGGGTGTAAGCGTCCGCGCAATTGAGCGCTATACCCAACAAGGTCGGTTAACCGTTCGCTACGAAAAAGGTAAAACCAGACCTACTGCAAATTATGACCAAAGCGAATTAGAAGCTTTCAAGGAAGAATTAAACCAACCCACAATCAAACCTGCCATAGAATCTCGCCAAATCCCGACAGACATTTATGATGAAACGGATATCGTACCTGTAAACGTGGCGGAGTTTGGTGATATTACCGTAGTAGATAGATTAGCGGGCATGGTTGAAATGCTGATAGCCCGTGGGGATAAGAAACCTGCTGTACCTATTGAATCAAAGATATTGCTCACATTAGATGAAGCGCAACAACTTACAGGACTTTCTAAAGCGTATTTACGGGATAGGATTAATCAAGGGAATTTGAAAGCCAAACAGATTGGGAAGAGTTGGCGGGTTAAGCGTAATGATTTAGATGATTTTGTAAATGAGTTGTTTTGAGTAATAAGTAATATAGACGATGCAACTCGTATACTTGCCCGTGAGGCTTTCTTGAATGAGATGTTGCTGGAGATGCGAGCGGATAATAAAACTGAGGAGATTATGGAAAAGTTAGACCAAATACTTCAGAAATTAAACGAGAATTAATTACTAAATATTAATTACTAATTTATTAAATTTGTATACCACTATTTTTTAAAATGGTGGTTTTTTGTTTTGAATTGTATTTATAAAACTTTAAATATTTAATAAAAAATGAGAAGTTTAAGTTATGAGTGAATTTCGTGTAATAAATATGCCTAGAAAAGTATTAACCGAAGAAATAAAAAGACTTTCAGTCGAATTACCTATTAGCGAATACGAGATTTTAGAAAACTATTGTTTGAATAAACAAGAGACTAAAAGACACGTTATTCGTACTTATATCCAAAGTTTAAAAAAGTAAATAACACAATCTCTTAAAAAGTTGAACGATAATTAATTACAAAATTCCGTTGTCTTATTCGTAATTTAAAGAAAAAACACACCATTGTAAATTACTATGAGTACTACACAACCTAATGATGGCAATAACAGTAATAATGGATGCTTTAACTTAATAGGTAAAGTTTTATCATCTGCTATTTTTATCGGAATTATCGAATTATTTCGTAAAGAAATAAGATGTTTTTTAAATAGTGACACAGAATGTAAAGGAGGTTTACCATTACCAAATAATGAAACATTTATCCAAATAATAAGTGTGATAAGTATTATATCTTTTTTTATTTTTAAATGGCTAGGAATTTTTATGTGTTTATTTCTCTTTATTAATATTGTTGCAGCAATATCTAAAGTTGAAAATACAGATACTTTTCAAGCTTTTTTCATTAGTTTATTTTTAATTTTAAGCTTTGGATTAGCATTTATAAATTATAGTAATAAATACTATTTACTAATTATAGGTGTAGGTTTTTACTCATTGATTTTTTCCGTTATTTTTGGAAAAGGAGCAAATGAGAATACTAATTTAACAAATTTAATACTTATAGTAAGTGTAATATGTAGTATTTTTATTTTTCCAAAAATCTAATCCTAGATTTATCATTTGTAAGAAAATCATATAAGGATTGAATCAGGGACAGATTGTAAGTATTATCTCCTGTTAAGTATGTCTTCGCCACAGTTTAGTGTACGTATTCCTTCAACACTTAATGAGCAAGTTAAAGAGTTTGCTGAAGCTAATAACATTACTAAAACCAAAGTAATGATAGATGCTTTAAAACATTATTTGGGATGCATGGAAGGAATAGCTTTGAATCAGCAATTGAGCGAGATTAAAAAACTCATTAACGAGTTAAAAATAACTATTGAAGAAAAATAAACTTCAATATATGTTTCTCTAAAATTTTTAAGGAGTAATTACATGGACAATGAAAAATCTTTTTGGTTTTATGCTGGAATCATACTTGTAGGTGGAGGTGTATTTACTGTTGGAACTATATTAATTTGCAACACTCTAAATATACATCCTAACCAAATAACTATTGCTGCTGGAGGAGTAATTATAGCAGTAGTTTTAGCTTCCAATAGTTAACTATATATCTTATATAAAGAAAAATAACGCCTGCCAGCATACCATTCCCGTATGGTTTCCAAAAATGGCAAATTTCCATTAACATTTGTCCCTGGCAGGCTTTTTAGTAAATAGATTATTAATTAAAAAATGAGACTCAATAAAAGTACAATAATTATCGCTAGCGTTTTAACACTAACTTCTACATTAACACTATCTCCAAATAATATGGTTAATGGAAGTTTTTTTGTAGGAAAACCAGTTAATGCTAAACCTTGGCTTTCTAAAAAAATTCGTAATGTAGTTAATCTAATTAAAAAAACAGATATTGAAAAAATAGAAATAAAACCAAAAAATGTTATTTTTAAAATCTTATTTCAGATAAATAATCGTATTGAAATCTTTCCAATGCCTGTAGAAGATTTTTTAAAAGCTGCAAAACGCGAAGAAAATTACAAAGGAAGACCTTACTACGGTTCTATATGTTATGCTAAAAATTTTGAAAATGGGGAAAGTGCTACCTCTTATGTACTTTATGCACATGGTTCATTAAACTACAGTGGTGTAGATACTATAATGTATTGCTCTGAAGATATATTTGGTGAAACGTCACGGAAAGTTTCAATACCAAGCAAATTACCATTTAAAATAAAGGTTAGTAAGAATGGTTTTAATATAAAAGTTAATTATTTATATATCGCGCGATAAATTTTTTAATGGTTGTTGAATAGCGAATGCAAAAGAAAACCAATCAAAAACCCAAATAAGTTTAATAACCTCCAGTGGTGTGTTGGGGGTTTTTTGGTGTGAAAATTTTTTAGGAAAAAGCATACTTTGTGATATGGGGAATCCTTACATATATGGTGAAAACTTACTAAAGGATTGAGCGCTGAAACCCATATTTTTGCGTTAATTTTTGTAGTACGTTAATAGTTGTAGGATGGAGTCAAAAACGAGTCAAAAACGAGTCAAAAATCGATTTCACCCAAATAGCCCCATCCCCCGTATTGCCCCATGCCATCGCCCAAACCACGCCTCCGCCACCGCCCACACAAGCCCCACACCGTTCGCGGTAGTGGGGTTTGTGGTGTGTAG
>ERZ1740052.202-NODE-202-length-20391-cov-6.150374_pt1 | contig 20391 bp, 13 predicted proteins | sample MGYA00581750_ERZ1740052 | MGnify/ENA primary metagenome ERZ1740052 (study PRJEB43018, sample SAMN04849743) | marine metagenome | isolation source: floating plastic debris | place: Pacific Ocean | collected 2008-08-30 | study: EMG produced TPA metagenomics assembly...
GATCCAAAAGCGATTGCTGCATTAGCTCAGCAATATAATACACTAAGTATTGTCGATGGAGTTTGTGCAACAGCTGGGGAAGAAACACAACAAGAAGCTTGGGGAATTGATGTGGTATTAACTGGTTCACAAAAAGCAATTGGAGTTCCTCCTGGTTTGGCTTTGTTGGTTGCTTCAGAAAAAGCAATGAACGTTTGGAAAAATAGAACAACTCCTGTACAAAACTATTATGGAAGTTTTACAAATTGGTTGCCTATTATGCAAGCTTACGAAGAAAGGAGACCTTCATATTTTGGTACACCTCCGGTAAACTTAATTCGTGCTTTAGAAGTAAGTTTAGATTTAATTAATACAGAAGGAATAGAAAATAGAGTAGCAACTCATATTACATATGCAAAAGCATTTAGAAAAGCTGTACAAGCTATCGGTTTACAGTTGGTTCCTAAAACTAACGATATTACTGCTAATACAATGACTGCTATTTATTATCCTGAAGAAATTGATGGAAACTTATTTAGAAAAGATATTTCTGAATATGGAGTAATTTTAGCTGGTGGTTTACATGCAGAAATTAAAACCAAATACTTTAGAATTGGCCATATGGGAGCCATTACTAAAAGCGATATTGTTGCTACATTGAGCGCAATAGAATCTGCTTTACAAAAACAAAACTACAACTTTGAGTTTGGTAAAAGTGTCGGAATATTTTTATCGAGCTTGACTTAAAATAATATAAACCCTTGTGTTTTTTACAAGGGTTTTAAAATTTTATATCCACTCTCTTTTTGCGGTAAGTGCTCAATTACAGAATTCTGAATTAGTAATTTTAATTCTGCTAATAATTTCTTTTTTACAAAAAACTTATGCGTAACTAAACCTACTTTTCGAACAGGAATCGGTTTGTCAAATTCAACCAATCGCTGTTTTATATCAGTTGATAAATCAGTAGTTGCTAAATATGGTAGAATTGTCATTCCTTTTCTGGCTCTTGTAATTCTGAGTAAGCTATCCATAGAACCAGATTCAAATTCAAAGTTTTCATCTCGATTTGTGTATTGATCAGATAAATCACAAATTCGTTGCACTTGTGTTCTTAAACAATGACCTTCCTGTAGAAGGCAAAGTTTAGAATAATCAATATCATTCACAGAAATCTTACTTGTAATATCTCCTTCACTGCAATCATATAAAACAAAAGGTTCAGAATATAAATCTACTTCATTCAGCATATCATCTTCTAAAGGAAGCGCTAAAACTCCAACATCTATACTTCTTATTTTTAAAGCTTTTTGAATTTCACTTGTTGTCATTTCGCGAACGATAATTTTTACTTTAGGAAAAGCTTCAGCAAAATTTGTTAAAAATAGAGGTAATAAATATGGAGCGACAGTTGGAATAATTCCAATTTTTAATTCTCCAATCATTTCACCTTTTAATTCCTGAACCAAATTATTTAAAGCATCAACTTCACTTGCTAAAATTCGTAATCGTTTTATAATTTCTTCACCTTCTACAGTAATCGAAACAGGCTTAGTTTTTCTATTAAAAATCTTAATTCCTATTTCTTTTTCAAACCTTCCAATCATCGTACTCAAAGTAGATTGTGTTACAAAACATTTCTCTGCTGCAGCTTCAAAATTTTTTAAATCGACCACAGCTAATACGTACTGAAATTGTTGTATATTCATAATGAAGCAAATATAATACAATATTTACATTGTAGATATTAGATACACAAATATCGTTTTTATAAATAAAAATGATCCTCTTACTTTGTAACCTCTTAATTAATCGAATACATATGAAACTACATTTTTTTACAGGAATGTTCCTTATGTTTTTAGTATCGTGTAATACAGCTAACGACAGTAAAGAAGGAACTAAAGAAGGCGGAAGTTGTCCTTTTGGGTTTGGTAAAACTCCATCTACTGGTATGACCACTAAAGGAGAAGGAAAAACAACTAAAGATTGGTGGCGAAACAATTTAGACTTAACTGTTTTAAGACAAAATTCTTCATTATCAAATCCATTAGGAAACTTTGATTATAAGAAAGAATTTGAAAGCTTAGACTACTTCACTTTAAAAGAAGACATTGCTAAAACTTTAAAAGATTCTAAAGATTGGTGGCCGGCAGATTACGGTACATATGGTGGTTTATTCATTCGTATGGCTTGGCATAGTGCTGGAACTTACAGAACTGGTGATGGAAGAGGTGGAACAAGAGAAGGAAGACAACGTTTTGCTCCACAAAATAGTTGGCCAGACAATGCTAACTTAGATAAAGCAAGAAGATTACTTTGGCCAGTAAAACAAAAATACGGTCAGAAAATTTCTTGGGCAGATTTAATGATTTTAGCTGGAAATGTTGCTTTAGAAAAATCTGGATTTAGAACTATTGGTTTTGCTGGTGGTAGAGAAGATACTTGGGAACCTCAAACAAATGTATATTTTTGTTCTGATACAGTATGGTTAGCTAATTATAAACGTTATTATGACGTAGAATTTGATAAACCTTTAGCCGCTGTTCAAATGGGATTAATTTATGTAAATCCTGAAGGACCAAATGGTAATCCAGACCCGATTGCTTCTGCAAAAGACATTCGTGTTACTTTCGGAAGAATGGGAATGAATGATGAAGAAACTGTAGCTTTAATTGCTGGTGGACACACATTAGGTAAAACTCACGGACAAGCTGGTGGAAATCATTTAGCAGCTTCTCCAGAAGGTGCAGGAATTGAAGAACAAGGTTTAGGTTGGAAAAGTAATTATAAATCTGGAAGAGGTAAAGATGCTATTACTTCTGGATTAGAAGTGATTTGGACGGTAACACCAGATAAATGGAGCCAAGGATATTTCAAAACATTATTTGAAAACGAATGGGTATTATCTAAAAGTCCAGGTGGAGCACATCAGTTTGAAGCAAAGAATTCTGTAATTAAATTTCCAGATGCATTTGATAAAACTAAATTCCACAATCCAACAATGTTAGTAACAGATGTTGCTTTAATTAAAGATCCTGCTTACGAAAAAATCTCTCGTCGTTTTTATGAAAACCCGAAGGAATTTGATGAAGCTTTTGCCCGTGCTTGGTTTAAATTAACGCACAGAGATATGGGACCAAAATCAACATACTTAGGTCCAGAAATTCCAAAAGAAGATTTTGTTTGGCAAGATCCTATTTCAGCTGAAAACTCTTCAACAATTACCACTGCTGATCTTAACAATTTGAAATCTAAAATTGAAGCTTCTGGTTTATCAACTGGAGAATTTGTTTCAACTGCTTGGGCTTCTGCTTCAACATATAGAAACTCAGACAGACGTGGTGGTGCAAACGGAGCAAGAATTCGTTTAGAACCTCAGGTATACTGGGAATCTAACAACCCTGCGCAACTGAAAAATGTTTTAGCAGCTTATGAGAAAATTCAGCAAGATTTTAATAAAGGAAATAAAAAAGTTTCTATTGCAGATTTAATTGTGTTAGGTGGAAATGTAGCTATTGAAAATGCAGCAAAAAAAGCAGGAGTTACTATTAAAGTTCCTTTCACACCTGGAAGAGCTGACGCAACACAAGAGCAAACGAATGTTGAAGGAATGGCTGTTTTAGAACCAATGGCTGACGGATTTAGAAATTATCAGAAAACTGATTATACTTTATCTGCTGAGCAACTATTAGTTGATAAAGCTCAACTTTTAACTTTATCTGCTCCTGAAATGACTGTTTTATTAGGAGGAATGAGAGCTTTAAATGCAAACTACGACGGATCGAAAACTGGAATTATGACTGCTGTTCCTGGTACTCTTTCTAATGAATTCTTTATGAATTTATTAAGTATGCAATACAAGTGGGAAGCTACTTCAGACAAGAAAGATCTTTTTAATATTAAAGATAGAGCTACGAATGAAGTAAAGTGGACTGCTACCAGAGCTGATTTAATTTTCGGATCAAACTCAGAATTAAGAGCAATCTCTGAAGTTTATGCTAGTGAAGATGCAAAAGAGAAATTTGTAAAAGACTTTGTGAAAGCCTGGACTAAGGTTATGAACCTAGATAGATTTGATATCTAATCATTGTGATAAAAAACAAAACAATAATATACTATAATAAGTGTGCAAATTGTTTTGACTAACTTGATAAGAATCTCATTTCATTTCATCTGTTTTTAATTTCCTAAATTCGTAGGAAACAACCAGAGAAATACTTCAAATGAGATTCTTATTCTTTTTTAGCTTGCTATTATTTTTTTCTTGTAATACTTCTTCAAAAACAGAGAAAAAAGAACTTAAAACTTCAGTTTCAAAAAAAGACACGATTCAAAGTTATACTGCTGAAGAAATTAAATCAGAAACATTACGATCTTGGGAAGCTTATAAAAAATATGCTTGGGGTTACGATGTGTTATTACCATTATCTAAATCGGGTTACAATTGGTACAAAGAATCTTTAGGAATTTCTCCTTTTGATGCCTACAGTACACTAGCTGTAATGGGATTAACGAAAGAAGCAAAAGAAATAGAAGAATATGCATTATCTAAAGATTGGAATCAGGATGTTTATGTTCAAGTTTTTGAAGTTAACATTCGAATTTTAGGTGGATTATTAGCAATCTATGATCATACTCAAAATCCAAAAGTTTTAGAAAAAGCTATAGATTTTGCAGACCGATTATTACCTGCCTTTAACTCTCCTACCGGAATGCCTTATCATTCTGTAAATTTAAAAACAGGAAAAACATCAGGAAATCAAGGTGAAGGAAAAGGAAATGTAGTTAATGTTGCTCAAGCTGCTACATATCTTTTCGAATTTGGGATTTTAAGTTACTATGCTAAAGATCCTAAATATTATCAAGCTGCAAAAAAAGCTACTAAAGCAGTATTTAGTAGAAAATCTGAAATTGGTCTACCTGGTGATTTTATAGATGTTGAATCTGGAAAATGGACAAACAACTGGCATTATTTACAAGCTGGTATAGATTCTTATTATGAATACATGTTTAAGAGTAACTTTTTATTTCCAGATCCTGAAATCAAAGAAATTTGGAAATATAGTTTAGGGAAAATCAATGAATATTTAGCAGAAGATTACAACGGTAAACGCTTTTATACTTGTGTAAACATGCATACTGGTGAAATTGTTAAAAGATCGATTTCACTTTACGATGCATTTTTTCCAGCAGTACAGGCTTTACATGGTGATCTTGAAAATGCTGAAAAAAATATGGAAACTTGGGATTGGATTTGGAATAAATATGGTTTACTTCCTACTCGATATTTATATGAAAAAGACGCTATTGAATATGCAAATTCAGAATTGAATCCAGAAATTATCGAGTCTGCTTATTATTTACATCAAATTACGGGTAAAGAAAAATACATCAATATGATTTACAAGTATTGGAATGACTTAAAATTATGTTGTCGAAACGACGTTGCTTTTCACTCCATAGAAAATGTAAGTACTATGGAGAAAAAAGATTATTTAGCAACGTTTTTTTATGCTGAAACTTTAAAATACTTTTATGTAGCTGTTGCTGATAAAGATCAATTTGATTTTAATGATTATGTTTTCAACACAGAAGCACATCCATTTAAAAGAAGTCATTTCGATCATGAAAAAGCAAAAGAATATTTAGGTATTGTGTAAAATTTATTCTTGTGCCTATAAATTATCTTAATATAGAAAAAGGTTATGCTATTTTTAATGGTAATGAAGCTAACGTGGTTCCTCATTCTCATCATGCATTTGAGTTTTTTTTAAATGATACTGTTTCTTTTGATGTAGTAGTTGAAAATGAGTGTCTTCATAATATTAAGAATATATTGATAGCTCCTGATGTAACTCATGAATATTTAGGTAACCCTAAAAATTATACTATAATATTTATTGATCCTGAATTTATTAATATTAATTCCTTTTTTAACTCGTCTTTTAAAAATTTAAAAAATGCACTTGAACTAGATAGTCTTATAAAAGCTAATAATATCTCTTCAGACTTACTAAAAAAAGATTTAATTACAAATCTTAATAAAGTTAGGAAACCAGAAAATCTTTTAGATTCTAGGATAATAAAATGTTTAACATCAATTGAAGAAAGACTTAATAATGGTCCTTTATCTCTAGATAGCTTTGCTAAAGATGTTCATTTATCTACTAGCAGATTATATCATTTATTTAAACATGAAACTGGAATATCTATCAGAAGATATATTTTATGGAGCAGATTAAAAAAGGCTATTGTAGGACTCAAAGAAGGTGAAAGCATAACTAACGCTTCATATATGGGTGGGTTTTCTGATGTTGCACATTTCAGTAGAACTTTTAAAAAAATGTTTGGTGTATCTCCTTCATCTATTTTTAAAGATTAGCTATTTCGTTCAAATAAATTTTATTTTTTTTTATGAAGTTTGTTTATCACTTAATTCTTAACCATATGAAGAGAAAAATTATATTAACATTACTTATCATTATAAGTATTAGCACTCTACTATTCAGAAAAAAAATATATGAAATGAAGGCACTTTATGATTACTCACAAGCTTTTAGTGGTAAGAATGCAGCAGAAACTTTTAGGTCTCTTTATAAAGATTATACATATACTGAAGTAAAAAAATCTAACGACACCTATGTTTTAAATAAAAACAAAACTCCTAAACCAATCTTAGAGTATTTTAATTTCTCTGGTAATAGTATTGCTACTGAAGAATGGATTAATAGAAGTGATACAAGTGGACTTATAATTTTTGCGAATAATCAAATTCAATACGAATATTACGGTAATGGAAATATTGATACAACTAGACATTTATTAGCTTCATGTTCAAAATCTATTGCTTCTGCGTTAGTTGGCATAGCTTTAGAGAAAGGATATATTAAAGATATTAATGATCAGGTCACAGATTATGTTCCTAAATTAAAAAATACAGGATTCGAAGGTGTAACTATAAAGCATACTTTACAAATGAGCACAGGAATTAAATGGAGTGAGGATTATAGTGATTTAAGTTCAGAAGTAGCTAAGTCAATTGCTGGAGTAATAACTGGATCTCAAGATGAATTTGCTGCAACTATGGTAAACGAGAAAAAACCAGGTACATTTCATAATTATTGTACAATAAACACTCATGTTTTAGGTATGGTTTTAAGAAATGCAACGGGTAAAACATATCAAGAATTCTTAGAAAAAGAACTTTGGAGTAAAATGGGAACAGAATCATCTGCAATTTTATTTACTGATACTAAAGGAGAACCTGTTGTTTATGGAGGTATTTATGCTGTATTAAGAGATATGTTACGATTCGGAATATTATACTACAACAATGGAGTAAATTTCAAAGGAAAGCAATTAATACCTTCAGATTGGGTTAAAGCATCCGTGACACCTGATGCATCTCATTTAATGCCTATGGAAAATAACCCAAATTCTAGTTCTCCTTTGGGTTATGGTTACCAATGGTGGATTCCTTTAGATTGGGAAGAAGATTATTCTGCTATGGGAATTTTTGGTCAATTTATTTATGTAAATCAAAAATATAACGTAGTTATTGCCAAAACTTCAGCCTATAAAGATTACTTGAAATCTAAAGATACAATGCAAAAAGAAACCTTTGCTGCTTTTAAAGCTTTGGCAAAATATTATGGAAATACGAATAATAGCCTAGAATAAATTTATTATAAAACATAAGACTGCTTCGCAATTTCTACTTCTTCATTTGTATGAATAACTAATAATTTCACTTTAGAATTATCAGTATGAATTTCAGTAAGTTTTTTAGCTCTGATATTATTCTTGTTCGTGTCTATTTTTATTCCAAATAACTCTAATTTAGTCATAATAAAAAAAGAAGGTAAATAAATTTTAAAACCTAAATATGAAATAGTCATAGAAATAAAATCTGATTAATTATCTTCAATGATCTTTATCATCTTTTTTGCTTTTTTATTATTTGAATCTAACGCTAAAGCTTTCTGATAATTTATTTTAGCCATATCAAATTGCTTATTATTGAAATAAGCATCTCCTAAACGATTAAATGCATTTGAGGAACTAGGATATTTTTCAGTGTAGAATTTAAATATAGCTATTGATTTTTCTACTTGAAGACTATTTATATAATGTAAGCTAGCACTATTAAGTCCTCTTTCAAAAACAACATCTTGATTTTCTTGCTGAATTCCATCATATATTTCTATAGCATTTTTATAATTGTTTAAAATAAATGCTAATCTAATGTCTTCGTTCAACATCCTATCTTTTCTTTGTAAATCTTTATCTATTAATCCAGAAATATAAGTAATAGCATTAGCAATAATAGGTCTATTTTTAAAACCATTTGATAAAATAACAATAGTTAAATCTTTGTCTATAAATTTCATAAATGCACTTACTCCTCCACCTGTAAAACCATAGTATTTCTTTTCTTCAGGTCCATAAATACCCCAAGAATAACCAAAAGGAAATCTATTATTTTTATATGCATAAGGTGACATCATCAAATGCTTGGTTTCAGATTGCAATAATTGATTATCATCTAATTTCTTATTCCAATCTAACAGAGCCTTTAAATTTATATTCATACCATTACCAGCTAACGAACGATTCCCTGCAGCATAAGTTGTTTTTTCATATGCTTTATATTCATTGTTATACTGATATTTAGAAACACGGTTAGGATAATCTACCAAACTATTTGAAGCAAAAAGCACTTCTTCTTCTCTATCCTTAAATTGACTTTTTTGAATAAAATCCTCAAAACTTTGGCTAGTAACCTTCTCTATTATTAATTTAAGAAACCAGTAATTCGTTTGATTATACTCGTATTTATAGCCAGCTTCAAAATGTAATGGTTCTTTTATTAATTGATTAAACAACTCTTTATTTGAAATTTTACTATCAAAATTTTTATACTCTGGTAAACCTGAAGAACATGAAAGCAAATGCTCTATCTTTATAGTGTTCCATGATTTCGGAAGATTATCAATATATCTGGAAATAGAATCGTCTAAACTAATCTTTCCTTTTTCAATTAATTGAAAAACAGCTACCGAAGTAATTAATTTTGTTGTAGAATAAACTCTGAACAATGTATTCTCAGATACAGGAACATTATGAGCAATATTAGCTAATCCATAATACTTTTCGTGAATAATTTGTACATCTTTTATTACAGCAACAGCCATTCCTGGTATTTCATCTGCTTTAATAAGAGATTGCAAATAATGATCTACTCTCTTTTCTAGTGGTTGTAGTTTTTCTGTAGTTTTTGATTCTCTTTTAGTACAAGAATTTATAAGGAATAAAAAGCAGCAAAAGAATACGATTCTCATAGTTTTTTAGTTAAAAGTTGGTTATATCCTTGTAGACTTCAACCTTGATACTTTGTTACAGCTTAACTAAAATTAAATATTAAGGAAAATATATATTTAGCTTACTTCTACATTTTACTAGAGATATTTCCATCTTATTAAAAACATCACAACGTATTATTCATAAAAAAAGAACACAAAAAAAACTCATTATCAATATATTAAAAATAGAAAAACCACTTATAATCTAAGTGGTTTTCTGATTTAAGTTGATCTTATATTTTTTAAAGAATCACATCTAACTACAAATTGTACGATTGCTTTGCTATTTCTACTTCTTCGTTTGTAGGAATTACTAATAATTTCACTTTAGAATTATCAGTATGAATTTCAGTAAGTTTTTTAGCTCTGATATTATTCTTGTTAGTGTCTATTTTTATTCCGAAGAACTCTAAGTCAGCACAAACTTTTTCTCTAATTAATGAAGAATTCTCTCCAATTCCTGCTGTAAATACAATAGCATCAACACCATTCATTGCAGCAATGTAAGAGCCTATATATTTTTTAATACGATACGTATTAATATCTAAAGCTAATTGACAAGCTACATTTCCTTTTTCAGCTTCAGCTTCAATATCACGTAAATCACTGTAACCTGTTAAACCGTACATTCCGCTTTCTTTCTGTAACAAAGTATTTACTTCGTTTACGTCATATCCTAAAGTATTTACCAAATAGAAAATTAAAGTATGATCGATATCTCCACTTCGTGTTCCCATGACTAGACCTGTAACCGGACCAAAACCTAAACTGTGATCAATACTTTTTCCATTCTCTACAGCAGAAATACTACAACCATTTCCTAAATGAACTGTGATTAATTTAGAATTCGATGTTTGTAAATATTCATTTGCTTTTTCTGAAACATATTTATGACTTGTTCCATGAAATCCATATAAACGAATTTTATTATCTGATAAAAACTGCTTCGGAATCGCATACGTAAATGCTTTTTCTGGAATAGTTTGATGAAAAGCTGTATCGAAAACTGCTACTTGTTTTGCTTTCGTAAAAATTGCTTCAGCAACGTTAATTCCTTCTAAATTTGCTGGGTTATGTTGTGGAGCTAAAGAAAATAAACTTTCTATTTCTTTTTTTACTTCCGCAGTTACTTCTGTAGTTTTAGTAAAAGAACTTCCTCCATGTACAACTCTATGACCAACAACTTCAATTTCATCAGTAGAAGAAATTACACCTACTTTAGCATCTAGTAAAAACGAAACGACTTTCTCTAAACCAACTTTATGATTTTCAATTTGTATCGTTTCTTTAATTGAATTCTCTTCAGATTCGTAATGAACTGCTCCTTCTTCTAATCCTATTCTTTCAATTAATCCTGAACAAATTACTTTTTCTTCGGGCATATCAAAAAGTTGATACTTAATTGATGAACTTCCTGAATTGATAACTAATACTTTCATGTGCTGTTTTTAATCTATTCTTGAGCTTGTATCGCTGTTAGGATAATTGTGTTATAAATATCTTCGATTGTACATCCTCTACTTAAATCGTTAACTGGCTTATTTAAACCCTGTAACATTGGTCCGATTGCCAAAGCTCCAGTTTCACGTTGTACTGCTTTGTATGTATTATTTCCTGTATTTAAATCTGGAAAAATTAATACATTTGCTTGTCCCGCTACTTCAGAATTTGGTAATTTCTTCTTTCCAACAGTAGGATCTACAGCTGCATCGTATTGAATTGGACCTTCTACTTTTAAATCTGGTCGCTTACGTTTTACTATTTCAGTAGCTTCTCTAACTGTATCAACATCTTCTCCTTTTCCTGAACTTTCTGAAGAATAAGAAAGCATTGCTATTTTCGGATCAATTCCAAAAGCTATACTTGAATCTGCTGATGAAATTGCTATTTCTGCTAATTGTTCTGAAGTTGGATTCGGATTAATAGCACAGTCTCCAAATACAGAAACACGATCTTCTAAACACATAAAGAAAATTGAAGATACTACAGAAAAACCTGGTTTGGTTTTTACAAACTGTAACGATGGTTTTATTGTATGTTGTGTAGTGTGTGCAGCTCCAGAAACCATTCCGTCTGCTAAACCTTTATACACCATCATAGTTCCGAAATAAGAAACATCAGCCATTAAATCTTCTGCCATAGCCGGACTTAATCCTTTGTGTTTTCTTAATTCGTAAAGTGTAGTTGCGAAATCTTCAAAATATTCTGAAGTACTTGGATTTATAATTTGTGTTTTGTCAAAATCAAAAGAAAGTTGTAAACGTTTTACAGCTGCTTCTACATTAATTCGTTTTCCTAAAATGGTTAAATCAACGATATCTAATTTTTGTAACTGCGCCGCAGCTGTTAAAATTCTATCATCGTTTCCTTCAGGTAAAACAATATGCTTTTTAACTTGTTTTGCTCTTTTGAATAAGTTGTATTGGAACATTCTTGGTGTTAACACATTTGTTCCTTTGTAAGTGATTAACTTATCACTTAATGTTTCAACATCTACATACTTTTCAAAAGTATTTATCGATAATTTTATCTTATTTTTATTTTCAGCGTAGATGTGTGAACGAACTGCTCCCAACCTAGAAGCCATTCCGAAAGTTCCTCCTTTCACTTTTAAAATCGGAACAATTCGCTCTAAACCGGTAATTAATTCTATTACTGACGGACTTAATTCTAAATCACCAGTAAGAATAATTCCTGAAATTGACGGATATCTATTTGAAATATTTGCTTGTAATGTTCCTAATAAAATATCGGAACGATCTGAAGGTGTGATTACTACGCATTCATCTGTTAAGTGATTTAAAAAGTGAGCCAATTGCATTGCTCCTACTTTTATTTCACCAGTTGTAGCATCTAACAATTCTTCACCAAAAACAACTTCTGCATCTAAGGCTTTTGAAATTTCGTAAATTGTTGGATTATTTAATTTACTATTAATTGGAATTGCGTTAATTAATAACGACTTAGGTAAATTCTCTCCTATTCCATCAATAATTAAATCTACATTTTTCTCTTGAACTTTATTAGCAATAACAGCAATTACTTCTACTTCTTTATTACTGAAAGAATCGTAGGTTAATCGTAAACCTTGAATAAATTCTTCTAGTGATTTATCAATTCCACCAGAAACAATAATTACAGGAATTCCAAGATTTTTGGCGATTAATACGTTTAAATCCATTTCTATAATCGCACCATGATCTGAAAAATCTGTTCCTTCTACAATTACAAAGTCATTTTTTTCTTCTAGTTTTTTATACTTGCGAAGAATTAAATTAATGACTTCATCTTCTTTGTCATCATTTAATAAATCTAACAACTCAGATCTTGTGAAAGCGTAGGTATCTTCATAATCACATTTTAAATTGAAATAATTAACAATTGTATTTACGTGATTATCTTTTTTACCATCGACAGGATTATCAATTATTGGACGAAAATATCCAACCTTAGGTTTATTACGCAATAACAATTGCATTAAACCTAAACTTAACATCGATTTTCCAGAATTCGCTCCACTTGCGGCGATATAAATAGCTTTATTCATATTCTAATTTTATGCAAAATTAGTCTAAATTTTAATAAAGAAAGCTATTTAATTCAAGCTTTTATCCTTCGATATGTATTTCTGTAAAATTCTTTGGAATTATTAAAGTATTTGGTTTTTCAGGATTTAACACCTTTTTTAAATCTATATCTACATTATCGATTTCTACCTCTTTAATTTCAAAAGGTAAACCGATAATTTCGAACTCCATAGTTTCATATTCTGTAACAAAAGTACCGTCTTTATGTTGCTGAATAATTACTTCATTCTCTTTACCTGTAAATGTAAATGTTCTTAAACTGTAACGTCCTTTAGTATAATCGTAACCATCTTGAGCATCTTCATAAACTTTTGAAACTTCTTTTTCTCCTAGTTTAAAATACACTTCAAGTTTTAGTTCATCTATTGTTTTTTCTCCAACGTATTGCTGAATAGGATATTTAGGAATGATAGCTCCTTCCTTGATAAAAATTGGAATAATATCTAAATCTGCATCAACCCATTTTTCTAATCCACCAGTGACATATTCTCTGGTCCAGTAATTGTACCAATGTCCACGAGGAATATACATTCTTCTTCCCTTAGCATTTGGCTCTTGAATAGGACAAACTAAAATCTGATTTCCAAAAACAAATTCATCAGTTCTATAATGTGTTTGAGGATCGTGCTGGTCGAATAACACCAATGGTTTTAACATTGGAATTCCGAACTCGGCATATTCCCAAAACATGGTATATAAATAGGGTAATAATTGGTATCGTAATTCTACATATTTACGAGTAACATCGATCACTTCCTCACCAAATGTCCAAGGTTCTTGATTTCCATGGTCTCCTGAAGAGTGCGTTCTACAAAACGGATGGAAAACTCCTAATTGAATCCATCTTGCGTATAATTCTCCTGTTGGATGCTCTGCAAAACCACCAATATCACTTCCTGTGAATGACATACCACTCATACTCATTCGCTGTGCTTGAATATTGGCGATCCATAGATGTTCCCATGTAGCGATATTATCACCTGTCCAAGAAGAAGTAAAACGTTGCGCACCAGAATAAGCAGAACGTGTTATGATAAACGGACGCTTAGGATATGCATATTTTTTTACACCTTCGTAGGTTGCACGAGCCATTTGTGTTCCGTAAATATTATGTGCTTTTCTATGGCTGCAATGGTTTCCGTCGTAGTTATGACGAACATCATTTGGAAATGTTTTTCCTGGAACTTCCATTACTGCTGGTTCGTTCATATCATTCCAAACACCTTTAACTCCGATCTCATCAATTAATTCTTTAAATAAACCTGCCCACCAAGTTCTTACTTTCGGATTAGTAAAATCTGGAAAGAAACATTCTCCTGGCCAAACTTTACCACGCATGTAAGGACCATCTGCTCGTTTACAGAAATAATCATTTTCCATGGCTTCATTATACACCCAATAATCATCATCGATTTTAATTCCTGGATCTATAATTACAATCGTTTTAAATCCGTCTTCAGCAAGTTCAGCAACCATTCGTTTCGGATCTGGAAAATAATCTTTATTCCAAGTAAAACATCTGAAACCATCCATATAATCGATATCTAAATAAATACCATCACATGGAATTCTTAATTCTCTGAATTTACTAGTAACTTCTTTAACTTTTGCTTCTGGATAATAACTCCATTTACATTGATGATATCCTAAAGCCCATAACGGTGGCAACTCAGGTTTCCCTGTTAAATCGGTATATTTTGTAATTACTTCTTGCATATCTGGACCGTAGAAGAAATAATAATTCATTTCTCCACCATGTGCCCAAAAACTAGTTACATTTCTACGTTCGTGACAAAAATCAAAAAATGTTTTAAATGTATTATCGAAGAAAATTCCGTAGGCTCTTTCTTCGTACATTCCTAAGTAAAAAGGAACACTTTTATATAGTGGATCTTGATCTTTACCAAAAGCATATTGATCTGTTGCCCAATTTTCAATCCTTTTTCCTTTCAAATTTAAATGCATTGGTTTGTCTCCTAAACCATAATAGCATTCTCCTTGTGGAGCAGATTTACTCATTTTTACAATATTGCCTCCATACTCATAGCTTTGTTCCCAATGGAAACCCCAATCATCTTTACAGATTACCTTTCCATGAATATCGAATATCGAAGTTTTTAATCTTTCTTTATCTTTCTGTATTATTACCTTGATGGTAATAATTTTATAACAAGTATCGTGTTCTTCGACTTCTAATTTACTATAGCCTCGAACTCCATCTTCACTGATAGCATAGGAGAAATCATTCTCAAAATTATTATCTGTTGCGTATCTAAATCGAATTACACTTCCACGAATTACGGTGACTTGTAGTATTACTCCGTTTTCTGTTTTGAAGTAGATTTTGTCTACATCTTGAGAGAATGAATTTATTTTTCCGGGGAAAAGATTTCCTTTATTTTCTAACTCTGTATTAATAATCATAATACTTCAATTTTGATGGGTTGTACTTGTATTCTGTTATAAAAAAACGACTTATGCCTGAATTTAAGAACTTATCTTATTACTTTTTTTACGAAATCGATTGATTAGAATTAAGCTTCAATTTTAAAAATTACAGTTGCTAATGGAGGAACTGTAATTTCGCAAGAATGCTCTCTGCTATTCCAATTTAATTGCTCGATTTTTATATTTTTTTTGTTGGAAATACCACTACCTCCATATTTTTTATAATCACTATTAAAAACTTGAACTAGTTTTCCTTTTTTAGGTAATCCAACTCTATAATTCTCTCTAGGAATTGGAGTCATATTACAAACTGTAATTAACATATCTTCTGCTGAATTTCCTTTTCTGATATAACTTAAAACAGAGTTTTCGTGATCGTCGTGAGCTATCCATTCAAAGCCATCATGTTCAAATTGCTTTTCATGTAAAGCCGGATACTTTTTGTATAGAATATTTAAATCACGAACTAAATCTTGCGCTCCTTTATGGAAATCATATTCTAATATGTACCAATCTAAACTTCCTTCGAAATTCCATTCTGTATGTTGACCAAATTCTCCACCCATAAATAAAAGTTTACTTCCTGGATGGGTGTACATGTAACTATACAGTAATCTTAGATTTGCGAACTTTTGCCATTCATCACCTGGCATTCTACCAATTATACTTTGTTTTCCATACACAACTTCATCGTGAGATAATGGCAACATAAAGTTTTCAGTAAAAGCATAAGTCATACTAAACGTTAAATCGTTTTGATGATGTTTTCTATAGATTGGTTCTTTTTTGAAATATTTAAGCGAATCGTGCATCCATCCCATCATCCATTTCATACCAAAACCTAATCCGCCAAGATATGTTGGTCTAGATATTTTGGGAAATGCAGTAGACTCTTCCGCAATTGTTTGTACATCTGGAAAACTAGCATAAACTTCTTCATTAAATTCTTTTAAGAAATCTATGGCTTCTAAATATTCGTTTCCACCAAACATATTTGGTTCCCACTCTCCATAATTTCTAGAATAATCTAAGAAAATCATAGAGGCAACGGCATCTACTCTTAAACCATCTACATGATATTGATCTAACCAAAAAATAGCATTACTAATCAAGAAACTTTTCACTTCGTTTCTTCCATAATTGAAAATTAAACTTTTCCAATCAGGGTGATATCCTTTTCTTCGATCTGGATGTTCATATAAATGAGATCCATCGAAGAAACCTAAGCCATGATCATCTTCAGGAAAATGCGAAGGAACCCAATCTAAAATTACACCAATATCATTCTGATGAAATTTGTCTATTAAAAACTTAAAATCTTCTGGATAACCGAATCGTGAAGTTGGTGCGAAATATCCAGTGATTTGATATCCCCAAGAAGGATCGTATGGATATTCCATAACAGGCATTAACTCAACATGCGTAAACTGCATTTCTTTTACGTAGTTTACTAATTCATCGGCCAATTCTACATAAGATAATGATCTGTTATTATCGTTAAACTTTTTTTTCCAAGAACCTAAATGAACTTCATAAACAGAATACGGAGCATCGACTGCGTTATGTTTTTTTCTTTTCTTCATCCATTTGGTATCATCCCATGTATAAGGATCGTCCCAAACTACTGAAGCCGTTTTAGGTGGATGTTCACATCTTCTAGCATAAGGATCTGCTTTCTCTGTAACAATTCCATCGTTATGAGAATGGATTTTATACTTATATAAATTCCCTTTTCCAACTTTAGGAATAAAACCTTCCCAAATACCAGAAGCATCCCAACGAACATTTAAAACATATTCTTGATCTGTCCAGTAATTAAAATCTCCAACTACTGAAACAGATTTAGCCGACGGAGCCCAAACAGCAAAATATGTTCCTTCTACTCCATCTACTTCAATAATATGAGAACCTAACTTCTCATACAATCGGAAATGTTTACCTGCTTTAAATAAATTAATATCAAAATCTGAAAATAAACTATGCGCTATAACTTTACTCATAAAATACGATGTCCTAAAACTTATTGTAATTTAAATCCGTGAGGGATTACAGCTCTTCTACGTATCACTACAATCCCATCTTTAATTACATAAGCATCTTCTGTAACATCTTTAAGATGTTTTCCTCCTTTTATTATTACGTCATTTCCAATTCTAGCATCTTTATCAATAATTGCATTTTCAATGGTACAATTATCTCCAACTCCTATGTATGGAACACCTTCTTTTTTATCTTTTTCAATCTCATCTATATCTTGGTAAAGGTTAGCGCCAATCATGTACGTATTATTGATTTCACTGCCTTTTCCTATTCGTGAACGAATTCCAATTACAGAGTTTTCAATTGTATTTGCATTAATAATACATCCGTCTGCAATCATAGCTTTATTCAATTTAGTTCCATAAATTTTAGACGGTGGTAATATTCTCGGACGAGTTAATACGTTTTTTGAAGTATTAAATAAATCGAATTTTGGGACTTCATCGGTAAGTCCAATATTCGCTTCGAAGAAAGAAGCAATCGTACCTATGTCTGTCCAATATCCTTTATATTGATAAGCTAACACTGTATTTTTCCCTATTGAATCTGGAATAATTTCTTTTCCAAAATCAATAGTATCTGGATTAGACATTAATTCTACTAATAAATCTCTATTGAAAATATAAATTCCCATAGAAGCTAAATAATGTCTGTCTTCATTCTTCATTTCTTCATCAACTTCAGATTCCCAACCAGGAAGTGCATCTGCAGATGGTTTTTCTACGAATGAAGTTATATAATCTTCTTCATCTGTTTTTAAGATACCAAACCCCGTAGCATCTTTAGCATTAACAGGTAAAGTTGCAATACTAATTTCTGCTTTTTTACTGATATGCTTTTCTAACATATCATCGAAATCCATTTGATATAATTGATCTCCAGATAAAATTAATACATATTCAAATTCGTGATTTAAAATATGATGCATTGATTGACGTACTGCATCTGCCGTACCTTGAAACCAAGTTTTATTTTCTGGAGTTTGCTCTGCAGCCATTATATCGACAAAAGCCTCGCTGAAAGTGCTAAAAGTATAGGTGTTTTTTATGTGCCTATTTAAAGAAGCAGAATTAAACTGCGTTAGAACAAACATTCTTTTAATATCACAATGAATACAGTTGGATATTGGAATATCTACTAATCTGTATTTTCCGGCGATAGATACTGCTGGCTTTGAACGTCTGTCTGTAAGAGGAGATAATCTTGTTCCTTGTCCTCCTCCTAAAATAATTGCGAGAACTTTTTTGTTAATCATGTAGGTAGGTTAAATTGATTTATATAGATCTAAGTATTCTTGAGCAGATTTAGTCCAAGAATGATCTATTTTCATTATTTGTTTCTGAATTTTTCTGAATGTTTTAGTGTCGTTGAACAGTTCTACTGCTCTTTTAATAGAATAACAAATATCCCATACTGAAGCTTGATCGTGACAAATTCCAAAACCACCATCTCCAATATCAATTACTGTATCTTTTAATCCACCAGTTCTTCTCACAATTGGAATAGTTCCATATCGTAACGAATACATTTGATTTAAACCACAAGGCTCAACTCTAGATGGCATTAATAAGAAATCTGTACCTGCATAAACCAAGTGAGATAATTCTTCATCATATCCGATATGAGCATTAAAATTACCTTTATATAATTCTTTTAGTTCTATTAATTCTTCTTCTATATGTTCGTGACCAGAACCTAAAACGAAAATATTGATATCTCCATGTTCTTCAATAGCATTTTTTATAGCTTGTGGAAGTAAATCTGCCGATTTTTCTCCTACGAGTCTTCCTATAAATCCAAATAGTGGTAAATTAATATCGAATCCGTATTTATCACAAATCTCTTTTTTATTAGCTTTTTTCCCAGAAACAACATTTGTAGATTTATAATTCTTCTTTAACATTTTATCTGTTTCAGGATTCCATATTGCTGTATCTATTCCATTTAAAATACCTATACACTTTTCACTTTCACTTCTTAATAATCCTTCTAATCCATTTGCTTTTTCTTTCAATTCCTCCATATAAGATGGAGAAACAGTATTTACTCTTGAAGCACATTTGATTCCTGCTGCAAGTGGGTTAACTGATCCATACCAATCTAACAAACCAACATTAGAAAAATCAAATTCAGGTAAAAGATCTAATCTCTCATGAGAAAAATTTCCTTGATATTGCGCATTATGGATAGTTAATACTGTAGGAGTTTTTTCTAATGATTTAAAACTATTACAATAATTAATAAAGAAAGGAATTAAAGAAGTATGATGATCATGGCAATGAATAACGTCAAAATCTAATTCATCATTTATAATCCAATCTAATAATGCTAACTGAAAACCAAGATATCTTTGAGTTTCATCTTCATATCCATAAACAGCTTCAGTATCTAGAAGGTTATCAATTTGGATAACATATAACTCAAAAGCTATTTTTTTTGAAGTAAACTTTAGTATGTTATAATCATAACTTTTATCATTAAGCTCTATTTTTCCATTACTGATTTGTTTTAATTTTTGTTTTTGAACAAAAGAATTCTTGTAATATGGCATTACAACGATAGAATCAGCTTTAAGATCTCTCTGATATTTAGGTAAGGCTCCAACTACGTCTGCTAGACCACCTACTTTAGCTATTGGATAACATTCAAAACTTGTGTGAAGTATTTTCATTACGGAGGCATTAAAAGTTCACTTATAAAGTTAATGAATAGCTTAAAAAAAAGAATGAAATAATTATTAAAAAAAAGCTATCAAAATTATGAAATCAATAATACGAATACGTTTTCCGAACTGTATTACATTAAAATTAAGTAATCTAACGATTTCGTTAAATTATTGTTTAGAGCAGACTAAAATAGAATTGTATTTATAACTTGAATTAATTGGATATCTTATTAACTCTAAAGAATGAACAATTTGATTAAATATTTTTAAGTAGATATTGTTGTATAAAAAAATCCGATTAGATAAT
>ERZ1740052.203-NODE-203-length-20372-cov-5.901609_pt1 | contig 20372 bp, 15 predicted proteins | sample MGYA00581750_ERZ1740052 | MGnify/ENA primary metagenome ERZ1740052 (study PRJEB43018, sample SAMN04849743) | marine metagenome | isolation source: floating plastic debris | place: Pacific Ocean | collected 2008-08-30 | study: EMG produced TPA metagenomics assembly...
AGTCCGTTTCTGCACCGTCATCTGTAACATAGCATTCCCCATGTTCATATGGGTTCAAAGTACCAGGATCTATATTGATATAAGGATCTAGTTTTTGAATTGTAACAGAGTATCCACGTTCTTGAAGTAACTTAGCTAAAGAAGCTGCAATAATTCCTTTACCAAGTGACGAAGTTACACCACCTGTTACGAATACATATTTAGTGTTGTTCATGTAGTATTAGGTTTGGGCAAAAGTAATAACAATGATAGATTTTGCAATCAAAAAGTGTAAAAAAATGTGTGAAAATCACTTCAAAAAAAATATTCTAAAAAAAAACTTTTTAAGATTTGTCAAAATGAAAAACTGTTGTATATTTGCCCACGCTTTTAGCAGTCGAATTTCACTATTAGCAAAAGATAAGTTTAGAAAAATTTTAAGATTTATTTAAAATGAGTAAGAGAACCTACCAACCATCAAAGAGAAAGAGAAGAAACAAACACGGTTTCCGCGAAAGAATGGCTTCTGCTAATGGTAGAAAAGTATTAGCTAGAAGAAGAGCAAAAGGAAGAAAAAAATTATCAGTTTCATCTGAAACGAGACCAAAGAAATAATGATTGTTATTCAATTATATAGAGGTGTTACTTTTTATTAGTAACACCTTTTTTTATACCTAATCAATTTTATATTTTTACATAAACAACACAATACAACACAAATGCCTAAGAGAGAAGAACTAAAATCGATTTTAATTATTGGATCTGGACCGATTGTAATCGGACAAGCGTGTGAATTTGACTATTCAGGGTCGCAAGCATTACGTTCATTACGAGAAGATGGAATTGAAACGATATTAATCAATTCTAATCCAGCAACGATAATGACTGATCCTTCAATGGCGGATCACGTTTACTTATTGCCTCTTAATACTCGTTCTATAATTAAAATTTTAAAAGAACACCCACAAATAGATGCAGTTTTACCAACTATGGGAGGTCAAACAGCATTAAACTTATGTATCGAGGCTGACGAAAAAGGTATTTGGGAAGATTTTGGAGTAGAAATTATTGGAGTAGATATTGATGCTATTAATATCACAGAAGATAGAGAGAAGTTTAGAGAGTTAATGGGAACTATCGATGTACCGATGGCACCACAAGCTACAGCTACTTCATATTTAAAAGGTAAAGAAATTGCTCAAGAGTTTGGTTTTCCATTATGTATTAGAGCATCGTTTACATTAGGGGGAGCAGGAGCTTCTATCGTATATAACGAAGAAGAGTTTGAAAAATCATTAACCAGAGGTTTAGAGATTTCTCCAATCCATGAAGTTATGATTGATAAAGCCATGATGGGATGGAAAGAATATGAGTTAGAATTACTTCGTGATGATAACGATAATGTTGTTATTATCTGTTCTATCGAAAATATGGATCCAATGGGAATCCATACTGGAGATTCTATCACAGTCGCTCCAGCCATGACACTATCTGATAAAACTTATCAGAAAATGCGTGATATGGCAATTAAAATGATGCGTAGTATTGGTGAATTTGCTGGTGGATGTAATGTTCAGTTCGCAGTTTCTCCAGATGAGAAAGAAGATATCATTGCAATTGAAATTAATCCACGTGTATCTCGTTCTTCTGCTTTAGCAAGTAAGGCAACAGGATATCCAATTGCAAAAATCGCTTCTAAGTTAGCAATCGGTTACACTTTAGATGAATTAGATAACCAAATTACAAAATCGACTTCTGCATTATTTGAGCCAACTTTAGATTATGTAATAGTAAAAATTCCTCGTTGGAACTTTGATAAGTTCGAAGGTTCTGATAGAACTTTAGGATTACAAATGAAAGCAGTAGGTGAGGTAATGGGAATTGGACGTTCGTTCCAAGAAGCGTTACATAAAGCAACTCAATCTTTAGAGATTAAGCGTAATGGTTTAGGAGCAGACGGAAAAGGATATAAAGATTATAACCAAGTAATAGATAAACTAACTCACGCAAGTTGGGATCGTGTTTTTGCAATTTACGATGCCATTGCAATGGGAATTCCTTTAAGTAAGATTTATGATATCACCAAGATTGACATGTGGTATTTAAAACAATACGAAGAGTTATTCCACTTAGAGAAGGAAATTTCTACATATACAATTGATACTTTAGATAGAGAGTTATTACTTGAAGCTAAACAAAAAGGATATGGAGATCGTCAGATCGCTCACATGTTAAACTGTTTAGAAAGTGAAGTATATAAGAAGCGTGAAGAGTATAAAATCAAACGTGTTTATAAATTAGTTGATACTTGTGCTGCTGAATTTAAAGCACAAACTCCTTACTACTATTCAACATTCGAGCAAGAGATTGAAACTGCTGATGGAGAACGTTATGTAGCAAATGAGAGTAAAGTGTCTGACAAGAAAAAGATTATCGTTTTAGGGTCTGGACCAAACCGTATCGGTCAAGGTATTGAGTTCGATTACTGTTGTGTTCATGGAGTTTATGCTGCTAAAGAAGCTGGTTACGAAACAATCATGATTAACTGTAATCCAGAAACTGTTTCTACAGATTTCGATACAGCTGATAAGTTATACTTCGAGCCTGTTTTCTGGGAGCACATCTACGATATTATTAAACACGAGAAGCCAGAAGGTGTAATTGTTCAGTTAGGTGGACAAACAGCTTTAAAATTAGCTGAAAAGTTAGATCGTTACGGAATTCCAATTATTGGAACAAGCTACAAATCTTTAGATTTAGCTGAAGATAGAGGAAGCTTCTCTACATTATTAAAAGAAAACAATATTCCTTATCCAAGATTTGGTGTAGCAACTAACGCTGATGAAGCTTTAGCTTTAGCTGATGAGTTAGATTTCCCAATCTTAGTTCGTCCTTCATATGTATTAGGAGGTCAAGGAATGAAGATTGTAATCAATAAAGAAGAATTATTAGAGCACGTAGTAGATTTATTACGTAAGATTCCAAATAACAAATTATTATTAGATCACTATTTAGAAGGAGCAATTGAAGCAGAAGCTGATGCAATTTGTGATGGAGAAAATGTGTATATCATCGGAATTATGGAGCACATCGAACCATGTGGAATTCACTCTGGAGATTCAAATGCAACATTACCTCCATTTAACTTAGGAGAGTTAGTAATGGAGCAAATTAGAGAGTATACTAAGAAAATCGCTTTAGAGTTAAATACTGTAGGTTTAATCAATATTCAGTTTGCAATTAAAGACGATAAAGTATACATCATTGAGGCAAATCCAAGAGCTTCTCGTACAGTTCCATTTATTGCTAAGGCTTATAAAGAGCCATATGTAAACTATGCAACTAAAGTAATGTTAGGAGATAAGAAGGTTACTGATTTTGATTTCAATCCAGAATTAGAAGGATACGCAATCAAGCAACCAGTATTCTCATTTAACAAATTCCCTAACGTTAATAAGAAACTAGGACCAGAGATGAAGAGTACAGGAGAAAGTATCTTATTTATCGATAGTTTAAGAGATGATGATTTCTACGATTTATACTCTAGAAGAAAAATGTATTTAAGTAAATAATTACTTATATGTAAATTATAATATGAACCTGAAGAGCAATCTTCAGGTTTTTTTATGTCTTTTTTTAACAGAAAGTTAACTTGTTGTATATGCAACTAAATTAAACCTTAACCGTAATATTGCATCTTATAAATAGCTTTTATGGGATTAGAAAATACATTAGCACCTTGGTTAGGTAAAACAACGAAAATGATTGACAATCATATTCAAGATATTTTTCATGAGAAAAATATTAAGCTCACTAAAACACAATGGATATTATTGAAGAAATTAGACGAGAAAGATGGCGTACCACAGCAAGAGTTAGCTTTTTTAACAGGAAGAGATAAAACCTCGCTTACAAGGTTAATAAATACAATGGAAAAGAAAAGTTTGGTGGCTAGAATTCCATCAAAATTAGATAAGAGAATTAACCATGTTTTTTTAACTAAAAAAGGAGAATTATTATTTAAAGAAACATTACCAATTATAGAAGATTTTGCACAATCATTACAAGAAAATATTTCAGCAGAAGAGATAAAATCAACAATAGAAGTCATAAAAAAAGTACAAGAAAACTTAATATCAAAATCAGGAAAAAGTTGTAAAAACAACTAATTATATAACATGAGAAAACTAATCATAACAGGAGTAAGCATTGTCGTCTTAGCTTTATCATTTTTACTATCAAATTACTTTAAAAACAGCAAGAAGAATCCTAAACCCAAAGCAACTAAAATTGAAAAGACAGTATTTGTAACTACTGTTAAAAACAAAGAAATTCCTATTGCGATTAACGCAAATGGAAATTTAACGGCTAAAAATAAAGTAGACGTTTACTCAGAAGTACAAGGAGTTTTACAAACTGCAGGTAAAGATTTTAGAGTCGGTACTACTTATAAAAAGGGACAAACTTTATTAAGAATTAATAATCAAGAATTTTATGCATCTATTCAATCGCAACGTAGTTCATTACAGAATTTAATAGCTTCTGTAATGCCAGATATTCGTTTAGATTATGCAGATTCTTTTCAAGATTGGAATACATATTTACAGAATTTCGATATCAACAAAATTTTAGCGCCTTTACCAGAACCTAAATCTGATAAAGAAAAATATTTCATTTCAGGAAAAAACATTTACACTACGTTTTATAACATTAAAAATCTTGAAGTAAGGCTTGGTAAATATAATATTAGAGCGCCTTTTAATGGTGTTTTAACTGAAGCTTTAGTAACAAATGGAACTTTAGTTAGATCTGGACAAAAAATGGGAGAATTCATAGATACATCAATTTTTGAATTACCATTATCTGTTAGTGCAAGCTTCGCAGACATTTTAGTAGAAGGAAAAAAAGTAACACTTCAAAATTTAGAGAAAACTAAAACATGGGAAGGAACAGTAGCTAGAATTAATGGTAAGATAGATCCAACATCTCAAACAGTTCAAATCTTTATACAAGTAAAAGGTGGAGGACTACGTGAAGGAATGTACTTAGAGGCGAATGTAACTACAAAATCTGTTCCTGAAGCTATAGAAGTAAATAGAAAACTATTAATAGAAAATAAATCTGTTTATGTAGTAAAGAATAATGCATTGGCTTTAATAATAATTAAGCCAGTTCATTTTAATGAAAATACAGTTGTTATTGAAGGAATGGTAAACGGAGAACAATTGGTTTCTAAACCAGTTGCTGGAGCTTATGTAGGAATGCCAGTTAAAATCTTTTCTGAAACTAAAAAACAGAAAATAAGTAAGCAATGAAGAAAATAATAGCATATTTTATTAAATATCCTGTCGCAGTAAACATTATCATCATTGCTTTTGTAATTCTTGGATATTTAGGTTTTTCAACATTAAAATCTTCTTTCTTTCCATTGACTAGAGCAAGATTTATTACAGTAAACATTGTTTATCCTGGAGCATCTCCCCAAGAGATTGAAGAAGGGGTTGTATTGAAAATAGAAGACAATTTAAAAGGATTATTAGGTGTAGACAGAGTAACTTCGAGATCATATGAAAATGCAGCAGCAATTACAGTTGAAACATTAAAAGATTATGATATAAACGTTGTTTTAGCAGATGTGAAAAATGCAGTAGATAATGTTCCAAACTTTCCCTCAGGAATGGAGCCTCCTGTAGTTGCTAAAGTAGAAAATGTTGCAGAAACCATAAGTTTTGTAGTTACTGGAGACAAAATTCCATTAAAGTCTTTAAAATTTATTGCACGAGATATTGAAAACGATATTCGAAGAATTGATGGTATTTCTCAAATAACGATTTCAGGTTATCCAGATGAAGAGATTGAGATTGCAGTACGAGAGAATGATTTATTAGCTTACAATTTAACATTTAATCAAGTTGCTAATGCAGTTTCTACATCTAATATTTTAACCACAGGTGGTTCTGTAAAAACAGATGCAGAAGAATATTTAATTCGTGCGAATAATAGATCATATTATGGAGACGAATTAGATAATTTAGTTGTAAGAGCAGATGCTTCTGGTAGAATTATTAGATTGAAAGATGTTGCAACAGTAAAAGATATTTGGAATGAAACACCAAATAGAAATTATTATAACGGAAACTTAGCGGTAAGAATAGAGGTGAGTAATACTAATAACGAAGATTTATTAACCTCGGCAAAAAATATCAATGAGTATATAGAAAAGTTTAATGACGAACATGATAATGTACAGATAGAAATCACTCGAGATTCATCTATTACGTTAAACCAACGTACCGAGTTATTGTTCAAAAACGCTTGGCAAGGAATGTTACTTGTAATGTTATTCTTGTCTTTGTTTTTACGTCCGCGATTAGCATTTTGGGTTGCAGCAGGTTTACCAGTGGCATTTTTTGGGATGTTTATGCTAGCAGGATATTTCAATATTACAATTAACGTGTTATCATTATTCGGAATGATTATCGTAATTGGAATTCTGGTGGATGATGGAATTGTAATATCTGAAAATATTTATCATCATTTCGAACAAGGAAAAAATCCAATTCGTGCAGCAATTGACGGAACTATGGAAGTTGTTCCGCCAATTATTTCAGCAATTACAACCACAGTTTTAGCATTCTCGGTATTCTTTTTTTTAGAAGGAAATATTGGAGAGTTTTTTGGAGAAGTTGCTACTGTAGTAACGTTAACATTAATTCTCTCGTTGGTTGAAGCATTAATTATTTTACCAGCACACGTAGCGCATTCTAAATCTCTAGATAGAAATCAGAAATTATATAAATTCAATAAGTATGCAGAAGATGTTATGGATTTTATGCGAGATAAAATTAATGCACCTGCACTTAAATTTGTTTTAGAGTTCAAATTTTTTGGTTTAGTTATTCCAGTTGCATTCTTAATGATTACAATGGGAGCTTTCCAAGGAGGAATTATAAAAGGAACATTTTTTCCTTCTATAGCGAGTGATCGTGTTTCTGTGAATTTAACCATGCCACAAGGAACTAATGAAAAAATTACAGATAGTATTATTTCTGTAATTGAAACTAAAGTTTGGGCAGTAGAGAAAGACTTTACTGAGAAATACGGAATTGATGGTGAACCTGTAGTTAAAAATGTTTTGAAACAAATAGGACCTGGAACAGCACAAGCTTCTTTACGAATTAATTTATTACCAGGTGAAGAAAGAACTTTTGGTTCTAGAGAAATTACAAATGAGATTAGAGATAAAGTTGGAGAAGTATATGGAGTGGAATCGTTAACCTTTGGTTCTGGAGGAAATTTTGGAGGAAGTCCGGTTTCAGTTTCGTTACTAAGTAATAATATTCAAGAATTAAAGGCTGCAAAAACTGAGTTAAAAGCAGAATTAAAAAAGAATCAAGAACTAAAAGATATAACCGATAGTGATCCACAAGGAATTAAGGAGATAAAGATTCAATTAAAGGATAACGCTTATTTGTTAGGGTTAAATTTAAACGAAGTAATGTCTCAAATTAGAAGCGGTTTCTTTGGAAGACAAGCGCAACGTTTTCAAAGAGGACAAGATGAAATCAAAGTTTGGGTTCGTTACGATAGAAAAGAGCGCTCGTCTATAAAGAATTTAGATGAAATGCGTATTGCTACTCCAACCGGAGCTCGAGTTCCTTTAGCTGAAATTGCAACTTATGAAATAGAAAGAGGAGAGATTTCAATCAATCACTTAGAAGGGCAGCGTGAAATTAAGGTTGAAGCAGACATGAAAGATGCACAAGCAAGCGCAACAGATGCATTAACTGATATTAGAGAGCGAATAATGCCTGAGATTACCGCAAAGTACCCATCAGTTACAGCTTTATATGAAGGCCAGAATAGAGAAGCTTCAAAAGTATCGGGATCAGCAAAAATAGTCGGACCAGTAATTTTATTATTAATCTATATCGTAATTGTATTTACATTTCGTTCTTATGGTCAACCTTTTATGTTATTAGTAATGGTTCCTTTTAGTTTAATTGGAGTTGCTTGGGGACACTGGATTCAGGGATTTGCTGTTAATATTTTATCGCTTTTAGGAATTATCGCACTGATTGGAATTATGGTAAATGATGGATTAGTTCTCATTAGTAAATTCAATAGTTATTTAAAGGAAGGATTAAAATTTGAAGAAGCTTTATTTGCTGCAGGGAAATCAAGATTTAGGGCTATTTTCTTAACAACAGTAACCACCGTTGCAGGTTTGGCTCCATTGATTTTTGAAACGAGTAGACAAGCACAGTTTTTAATTCCAATGGCAATATCTATTGCTTATGGTATTATGATTGCTACATTTTTAACCCTTTTAACGTTGCCAGTATTATTATCAATCTCAAACTATGTGAAAGTATATTTCTATTGGTTATGGGAAGGTAAAAAGCCAACTAGAGAAGAAGTGGAAAGAGCGATTAAAGAATTAAAATCAGAAAGTGAAGAAATTAGCATAAAAGAGATATAAATGAGAAATAAAATAGGAATCATATTAGGATTTTTACTAACGGGTTATTCTTTTCATGCTCAAGAATTATTAAGTAAAGAAAAGGCGGTAGAATTAACGTTAGAAAATAATTATGATATACGAATTACTAAGAATAATTTAGAAACAGCTAAAAACAATAAAAGTATTTACAATAGTGGATATTTACCAACCGTAACGGGTAATGCTGGAGCAAATTATACAAATAATGACACAGATCTTGAATTTCAAGATGGTACTATTAATTCTGTTACTGGAGCAGAATCTAAATCGTATAATGCTTCGGTTGGGTTAAACTATACTCTTTTTAACGGGTTTAATAGAAAGAATACCTTTAAAAGGTTAAAAGAAAGTTATAATCTAACCGAATTACAAGCGCGTCAAGTAATGGAAAATACAGTAATTACATTATTCATTGCATATTATGAAGTAGGAAGATTGTCTGAAAATGAAAGCACTCAAAAACAAGCGTTAACTATATCAAAAGAGCGTTTAAAAAGAGCTAAGTACAGTTTTGATTATGGACAAAGTACAAAACTCGAAGTTTTAAATGCTGAAGTTGATGTAAATAACGATAGTATAACTTATATCGATGTAAGAAGACAGTTAAATAATGCTAAAAGAGATTTAAATGTCGTTTTAGGTAGAAAAGTAAATACTCCTGTTACTGTAGATACTAATGTTTTGTATAGTGAAGATTTGGTGTTAAATTCTATTTTATCACAAGCTAATGCTAATAATGCTAATTTATTGCAATCTCAAAAGAATATAGAACTAAGTAAGTTAGATGTAAAAATTAACCAATCAGGTTGGATGCCAAACGTGAGTTTAACTAGTTCTTATGCTTGGAATAAAAGTAATAGTGATGCAACAAATGCATTTAGTCCAATAAGTAATACCAGAACAGGTTTAAATGCAGGTTTAAATTTATCTTGGAATATATTTGATGGAGGTAGAACGAAGACAAACGTAACTAATGCAAGAATAGCTTTAGATACACAAGAGATTCGTAAAAATCAATTAGAAGAACAATTAGAAAGAGATGTAAATAATGCCTGGGAAACTTATCAAAACAGTTTGTTTTCACTTAAGGTTCAAGAGCAAAATGTTCAAACTAATAAATTGAATTTCGAGCGTTCAAATGAACGATATAAACTAGGTCAGATATCTTCAATAGATTTTCGACAAGCACAAATTAATCTTATAAATGCTGAGCTTAATAGAAATAATGCGAAATATGTGGCTAAAAATGCAGAACTTCAGTTGCTACAATTAGCAGGAAGTTTACTTGATAATAATAATTTTTAACTTTTTTATATAGTTAAATGTACAACAAAAAAAATCCGAAGTTAACAACTTCGGATTTTTTGGCATTAATACTTTACCCTTCAATTAAAAGAAACCGCCGCCACCTTGTTTCTCATTACTATCTCTTCGTCTTCTAGATTTCGCTTTGTTTTTTCCACCGCCAAATCTGTAGTTGAATCCAATATATGCTGTTCTACTTTCCCATTTAAATCTTCCATTCTGAACAAATGGATTACTAGATTGGAATTGGAATTGCATAGTGTTAAAAATATCGTTAACTCTAAAAGTTACATTTCCTTTTCCTTTAAATACAGTATAATTAGCTCCTAAATTCACCATTTTCATAGGATCTATTTTCCATTGAATATCTTCTTGAGCTCCACGATACATGGCAAATAATTGTAAACGTAATCGTTTAGATATTGTAAAACTATTACTAATTCTTGCGTTAAATACTTCGTTTTGTACTTCCAATCTTGGCGCATTAGGATCGTTTAAATCGGCAACACCAAATTGCTTTTGAGAATAGAAATCTGCACTAGCATTAGCTCTCCACCAGTTTGCAATTTTATAATTTGCAGAAAGTTCAATTCCGTATGCGTCTGTATCTTCAAAGTTTTGGAATGTTAAAATCTGACGTACATCTGAAACATCTGTAGGATCTTTAAATGTAACTCTAGAAATAACATCGTTAATATTTCTGTAGAATGTTCCTAAAGTAATAGATCCGCCTTTAATTCTACGCGTATAGTTAACCTCAAGAGAGTTTGTAAACTGTGGAACTAAGTTTTCATTACCAATTGAAGTAATTAATGGCGTACTCCATTCTCGAATCGGATTTACTTGTTGTATGCTTGGTCGATCAACTCTTCTACTATAACTTAATTGAAATTGATTCTTTTCTGATGGATTGTACGTAATGAAAGCAGACGGATAAACAGAGAAAATATCATCTGTAACTACTTCTGTTCTTAGTACTGAGTTATCATCTAATCCTGTAAAGTTTCCTACGATTTCATATTGTTCTAAACGAGCACCTAATTGCATCGTAAGTTTTCCAAATTGATGTCCGTAATTCACATAACTAGAATATATTTTTCTGTCGTATGTAAAACTAGAATTTCCAATAGGAGTAGTACCTGTAATAGTATTTCCAGTAATTACATGTCTTTCTTGATTTGTAATGTTTGTGTTATCAGTTTCATTACTTCTATATTCTAACCCAACTTCTAATTTTCCTTTTTTAGAAATAGGATTTGTATAATCTAAATTCATTAAGATATTTTCACCTTCATTATTGATATCATTGAAGTAATTCAATAATCTATAATCTCTGTCAGTAGGATTTAATAATAAATCAGAGTTTGTTAAAAATGTTGGATTATCGTTTAATGAATATGTAGATTCAAACTCGATGTTATGTCCTTTGTCATTAAAATCGTGCTTATAATTTACATTGTAAGTTTGATTATGACTATTTGGATCTTGTGTGTTTGGTGAATTACTAATTAATGTATTGGTGTTATCAGTAATTAATACACGACCATTTGCAAAATTGTTAGCCCAATTTTGTGTTGTGTAAAATGAAAATGTGTTTTTATCATCGATATACACATCAGCTCCGATTTTGAATAAATGAGATTCATTATCGTTTTTGAAAAGGAAATCTTGCAAGTTTACATTGTCTCTGTTTACAAAACCAAAGTTAAATTGCTTTCCTCCATTGAAACCATAATTACCAAAGAAGTTTACTTTTCCAGTTTTATAATTCATGTTTGTAGAAGCATTATATCGAACATAATGTCCAGCTTCAACTCCAGTATTTAAAGAACCATTAAAACCAATATTTGCATTTTTATTCAAAATAATATTGATGATTCCGCTCATTCCTTCAGGATTATATTTAGCAGAAGGATTTGTGATTAATTCTACACTTTTTATAGAAGAAGAAGGTAATTGTCTTAATAATTGTGCTACAGGAACATTTGTTGGTCTTCCGTCTACTAAAACTCTAACATTCTCGTTACCACGCAAACTGATATTTCCAGTTTGACTGTCTACACTTACAGATTGCACGTTGTTTAATAGTTCAGAAGCTGTTGCACCAGCAGAAGTTAAATCTTTACCAACATTAATAACTTTTCTATCTACTTTCTGAACTACAGTAGAGGTTTCTGCTCTAACTTCTACTTCTTCTAATGTTGTAGCATCTTCTTCTAAAGATATAGTTCCTAGTTTTATATTTCTATTTCCTTTTTGTATTGTAATTTCTTTGCTTATGGTTTTGTAACCAATAAATTGGATCTCTACAATATTTTTTCCTTCAGGAATTTTAGGAACATTAAATATTCCTTTTTCATCTGTAATTCCTCCCGTAATTACTTTTTTAGCAGTATCTCTAATAATAATATTTACATATGGTAATGGTTCTTGTGTTGTTTTGTCTATTACCTTCCCAGATACTTTTCCTGGTTTAGGTAAATATTCTTTTTTCATTTGAGAAAATGAAAATGTGCTTATTAAAATAACAAATAAGCATAGTACTTTTTGCATTGTTGTAATCTTTTAGTTGTTATACCGACTAGACATTTGGGTGAGAAAATTGTTACCCAAAAATTCCCTTTTAAGTTTTATTTAACTTAAATTAACAAGTATGAAAAAAACAACATTAGTGATTGGAGCTTCGGTAAAACCTGAGCGATACTCAAACAAAGCGATAAAAAGATTAAGAAGTAAAACTATTGAAGTAAAAGCTATTGGATTAAGAACTGGAACTGTTTTAGATGTTGCTATTGATACTGAATTGAAGCTTTATAAAGATATACATACGGTAACATTATATTTAAATCCGTCAAGACAAAAACAGTACTATGATTATATCATTGGTTTACAGCCAAAACGTGTAATTTTTAATCCAGGAACAGAAAATTTTGAATTCATAAAACTATTACAAAAAGAAAATATAGAGACAGAAGTAGCGTGTACTTTGGTCTTATTAGGAACTGGTCAGTATTAATTGACAAGTTCCTTACAAGCTTTTGTAGTAGTGTATTTTTTACCTACTTCACCTAATTCAACATTATTAAAAACGTTTTCAGCTTCTTCTTTAAAGCATGTCACGTCTGAATAACGACTTGAATAATGTCCTAAGATTAATTTACCAGCATTAGCTTCTTTAGCAATGGTGGCAGCTTGTTCTGCAGTAGAATGCTTAGTGCGCTCACAAAGATGTTCTAATTCTTTTAAAAATGTTGATTCATGATATAATAAATCAACATTTTTTATAATCGGAATAATATCCGGTTTAAAAGTAGTATCGCTACAATATGCGTAGCTTTTTGGAGCTTCTGGGGATACTGTTAACTCGTCGTTAGGAATAATTTCCCCTGAACTTAAAATGAAATCTTTACCAGCTTTTAAGTTGTGGTAATCACAAATTTCTATTTCGTCGTATTGTTTAATATTGTCTAAATGTAAATGCCTTGCTTTAGGTTTTTCAGTAAATAAAAAACCATTAGTATATACTCTATGATTAAGAGGTATTGTTCTTACAGAAACTTTATCATCTTCAAATATTAATTCACTTTTTTTAGATGTTAATTCATGAAAAACAATACTATATCTTACATGAGACATGGAAAGTTTTAGTTGTAATCGAGTTACTTCTTCAATTCCTTTAGGACCATAAATATGTAATTCTTTCTCCCGGTTTAAAATACCAAATGTTGATATTAATCCTATTAAACCAAAAAAATGATCTCCATGCAAATGAGAAATGAATATATGATTGATTTTAGAAAAACCAACTTTATATTTTCTCATTTGTCTTTGCGTACCTTCACCACAGTCAATTAAAAAATGACGGTTATTAATCTCAAGATATTGAGAAGTAGGGTAGGCATTTACTCTTGGCGTAGCAGAGTGACATCCTAAAATTGTTAACTGTAAACTCATTTAATCACAAAACGTTTCGACATTAATTGATTGTTCGTTTGAATAGCGTAGATATAAATACCAGATTTTAAATTATTTCTATCAAAATGAATCGTGTTTTTACCTTTGTGTGCAACGATTTTTTTGAAAAAAACAGTTTTACCTAATACGTTTTTTACACTAATAATAACTTTTTGTTTGTTAGTTGAGTTAAAAGATATGTTGGTTATTGAGTTGTATGAATTTTGAGATGCTACCAATTTATTCACAGTTTTTTCTTGTGAAAAAGTTACAGCAAAACAAGCCATACAAAGAATTAAAAGTAGTTTTCTTATCATAATTGGGGATTATAATTAGTTAAAAACCTAGATCTCTTTGAATGTTTTCCATTTCTAAAACATCTTCTGCTTCAACTAAAGTTGGAACAATATTAAATGTTTCAGGAAAACTATCAACATCTACACTTGGATAAATTAGCACAAAAGTTGTGCCGCTTTTCTGATGTAAATCAGCATAATACAAAAATAATGAAATTTCCGACGATTGTACTTTAAGTTTCGACGAAAGGTCAATTATTACATTGTTTTCTGTAAGATTTTTATGATTAACAGTAAAATAATCGTAAAATTCTTTAAAACTTTCTTCTTGAGAAGTAAATAGTATATAACCGTCTTTTTCTTCGGATTTCATCTTTTATCTCTTAATTTGTTGTGCTAGCAAATATAGAACAGCCATTCTAACTGCAACACCATTTTCTACTTGATTCAGTATAATAGATTGTTTGCTATCAGCTACATCACTCGTTAATTCAACACCTCTATTAATTGGTCCTGGATGCATAATTACAATATCCTTGCCAATGTTATCTAATATTTCTTTGTTAATTCCAAAAAGCTGAGTGTATTCTCTTGTAGAAGGGAAATATTTTATAGCCATTCTTTCGTGTTGTACACGGAAAACATTGGCTACATCACACCATTCTAAAGCTTTTTTAAGATTAGTTTCAACTTCTACACCTAAACTAGTTATATACCTTGGAATTAAAGTTGTTGGTCCGCATACTTTTACTTTTGCACCTTGCATTTGTAGAGCAAAAATGTTAGATAAAGCGACTCTAGAATGTAAAATATCACCAACAATTACAATCTTTTTTCCTTTCAAATTAGAATTTAATGCTTCTCGCATTGAAAAACTATCTAATAATGCTTGTGTAGGGTGTTCATGAGTTCCATCTCCAGCATTTACAATTTTTGCATCTACATGTTTAGAAAGAAAAACACCAGCTCCTACATTACCATGACGCATTACGACAATATCGACTTTCATAGAAAGAATATTGTTTACTGTATCAATTAAAGTTTCTCCTTTTTTAACAGAAGATTGTCCTGCAGAGAAGTTAATTACATCAGCAGATAATCTTTTTTCAGCTAGCTCAAAAGATAATTTTGTTCGCGTACTATTTTCAAAAAATAAGTTTGCTATTGTGATATCTCGTAATGAAGGGACTTTTTTAATCGGGCGATTAATTACTTCTTTAAAATGAGTTGCGGTTTCGAAAATGAGTTCTAAATCATTTTCCTGTAAATATTTAATCCCTAATAAATGTTCAACACTTAACTGCTTCATTGGTTATCTATCTTAGGTTGTTTTGGTATTAAATAAATTTCGTCTTTGGAATGTGTTTCTTCCCAATTTACTACTACTTTTTCTTCGTTAATAGCATCTACTTGTCTTCCTCTGTAATTGGGTTGAATTGGTAAATGTCTACTAAATCTTCTGTCTATTAAAACTAAAAGTTCAATGTTTACAGGTCTACCGAAAGCTTGTAAAGCAGTTAAAGCTGCTCTTACACTTCGGCCAGAATATAAAACATCATCTATGATTACTACTTTTTTGTTTTCAATTAGAAAATCATTTTTAGTAGGAGTAGCTTCTAAAGGTTCGTCTTTTCGTCTAAAATCATCACGATAAAAAGTGATATCTAAAAGACCAAGCTTTAAATTTTCTATTTGATAATCTTCAATAAGAATCTTCTTTAAACGTTGCGCTAAATAAGTTCCTCTCGGTTGTAAACCTATTAAAACAGTATTAGAAAAGTCGTTGTGATTTTCGATTAACTGACAAGCTAAACGATGCAGAATTATATCGATTTCTTTTGAAGTAAGTAAAGTTTTTCTGCTCATGAGTTGCTACCAATTTTCTTGATAGTTATAGAGTTCAAAATTAAAGTAAAAAAGTAAGTGAACAAAATTTAAAGTTAACGAAACTAAAAAGTATATCAATAAAATTATCTTTACATTTGCCAACTTTTAGAAAAGCCTTGTGTTATTATGATGAAATACATTAGAAATAAGAAGATTAACGTTAAAGATGATGCCTTAGCAGGTATTACAGTTTCTTTAGCAATGATACCCGAAGTTGTAGCCTTTGCCTTTGTAGCACAAATTAGTCCAATTGTAGCGCTTTTTGGTGCTTTTGTAATAGGTTTAATTGCTGCAATTTTTGGAGGAAGACCAGGTTTAATATCTGGAGCAGCTGGAGCTGTAGCTGTTATTTTTGTAAATATGATTCAAGAAGGACACGCAAAAGGCCTTTTATTTGATGTACCTGTAGAAAACATGGGATATTTCTATTTATTGGCAGCTGTGGTGTTAATGGGAATTATACAAGTATTGGCAGGTGTTTTTAAATTAGGAAAGTTTGTTCGTTTAATTCCGCATTCTGTAATGATGGGGTTCGTAAACGGTTTGGCAATCGTAATTTTCATAGCACAATTAGGAATGTTTAAAGAACATGTGAAAAATGTATATGGAGAAAATAAAAGAGAAACGATTTCTAAAGAGCTTGTTTATAATGTAGATAATAATCAGGTTAAAGATTTAGCTTCTAATACAGTTTTATTTACTATTAATGAAAACTCTGTAGTTAATGCAGAGACGAAAAAAGAAGCATATCTTATTTCTGAAGGTCAGGTTTTTGATGTAAAAACTAAAAAAGTAGCTTTTAATATTGCTGAAGATGGATTTTACTCGGTAAAAGATCATGGTGTAGTAAAAGAAACTATGACTGGTAAAGATTTATATACCATGATTGGTTTAGTATTACTTACAATGTTAATTGTTTGGGGATTACCAAAGTTAACTAAAAAAGTTCCAGCTGCATTAACAGCAATTCTAATTGTTTCTTTAGTTGTTATTTTAGGTGGAATTAATTCTATAAATGTAGGAGATTTTATTAGAGAAGGTGGGGGAGCAGGTTTAAATGGAGTAGACGAAATTTCTAAGAAATTAAATATTTTCGAATTATGGAGTCACCTTCCATTTAATTTAGATACTTTAAAATTTATTGCGCCTTATGCATTTTTAGCTGCTTCTGTTGGATTAATTGAAACATTAATGACAATGAATTTAGTAGATGAGTTAACAGATTCTAGAGGAAATGGAAATAAAGAATGTGTGGCTCAAGGAGCAGGAAATATTTTAAGTGGAATGTTTGGTGGTACTGGTGGTTGCGGTATGATTGGTCAAACAGTAATTAATATTAATGCAGGAGGAAGAGGAAGACTATCTGGAGTTTCAATGGCAGTTACGTTGTTAGTTTTTATTTTGTTTGCAGATAAATACATTGAACAAGTACCAATCGCAGCTTTAGTTGGAGTAATGTTTATGATGGTAATTGAAACATTTGCTTGGTCTAGTTTTAGAATATTAAAGAAAATTCCAATTTCAGATGCTGTAGTATTAATTGTTGTATCTGCAGTTACAGTATTTTTTGATTTAGCAATAGCTGTTTTCGTAGGTGTAATAATTTCTGCATTATCTTTTTCTTGGGAAAACGCAAAAAGAATTAGAGCAAGAAAGCGTATGCGTGAAGATGGAACCAAAGTATATGAAATTTGGGGGCCATTATTCTTCGGAAGTATTACGTCATTTAATGAAAAATTTGATGTAAAAAATGATCCTGTTAACGTAGTTATTGATTTTGTTGAAAGTAGAATTTCAGATCACTCTGCATTAGAAGCCTTATTTGTTTTAGTAGAGAAATACCAAGCAGCAGGAAAAAACATTAAAATGAAACATTTAAGTGAAGATTGTAAAGTTTTAATGTATAAAGCAAGTGATACATTTAGAGATGTTATTATTGATGATGTAGACGATCCACGTTATCATTTAGCGGCGAATCCAGAAGCTTTTCCAAAATCATTAAGAGAATATACTTTTTAAATAAAAAATCCTGCATTTAGCAGGATTTTTATTTCTGAAATAACCAAACATCTTGTTGTAGTTTTCTGTTTTCTATTTTTTCCAGGTACATGTTTTAGAATCTTTAAATGAAAAATAGTTGACTTTTATTTATATACTTTACCATTAAATTTTAAAACTGTTTTCTGAAATGATATTTTTTCTTCATCTATACATTCACCAGTTTCATTAGTGTTAGATTTTCTATTGGTGATTTTATTATTTACGATAATATCGAAAAAACCATTTGTTTTATTTTTAGATAAAATTAATATCTTTTCCTCATTAATACTCCATCCGGCACATTGCATATCCCATTCACCAACATATTCTTTGCTCTCAAAATGATCCAGTATGGGAATTAATTTTTCTTCTTTTTTTAAAAATAAAGTAAGTGTTTCAGAACTATACGGATTTGGTTTAGATAAAGTGTAATGTGAAGAACGAATTCCGAATGCTCTTTTGTTTTTTGATACATAATATGGAGCAGTATCAATTTTTATTTCAGATAAGATTAGAGCATCTGAAGTCCAATAAGAGGGCTTAAAGTATTTGCTTTTTATTTTACTAGTATTACTGTCTATAATTAATATATAGCCATTATATTCTTCTGTTGTATCTTCACTTTTAATAATTTCGGGTATGACAACTATTGTTTCATTCTTAGCATTCGGTAGTTGTTTAGAAACTATAAATCCTACTTCACACTGACTTCTTTTTAAGTTTAATTGATGTAAAACTTTGTCTAAGTCAAAATTTGTTTGACTGTAGACATTATAAGTCAATACTAAGAATAAAAAAACTGTGAGTTTTATTTTCATAAAAGATTACTTGTTCGTTGTAATTTGGCCGTTTTTATCCCATTCAATGTTTGTAATCAAACTATTGTTGTCCCAAAATTGTTCTTTCCAAAGCGCTCCGTTTTCGTAGAATATTTTCCACTTTCCATGTTTAATCCCAGCTTTAAAACTTCCTTCTGCACAAAGTTTTCCAAATTCAGATTCGTAAACTTTCCATAAACCTTCTCTTTTATCATTTAACATCGGGCCTTCTCCTGCTAGTTTACCATTTTGATGAAACCATTTCATTGGTCCGTTAGCCTTTCCATTACTATAAATTCCTTCAGCAGCAAGAATTCCATTGTCCCAATATTCTTTTCTGATTTCCTTTTTTATTTTAGGAGTAATTTCTTTTTCATTGTTCTTTTTTGTGTCGCAATTCATAAGAATTAAACCTAGTATTATAAAAGAAAAGAAGGTCTTGTACATTATTTTATAATTTTAAAAACAGGTAGTCTTAAATGAGCTTTTTCATAATGTTGTGTTTTGGTATAAATCCAATTTAATTGTGCTCTTGGATTTTTATTGAAAGTAGAATCCATACTCATTTTCTGATCAAATTCTGCTTTTACAAGTGGATTCTCATTTAAAAAAGCTTCAGCTTTATCTTCAAAAACATAACTAGAAAATCCTTCTTTACGTTGCAAAATTGTATCAAAAAAATTCCAATTAAAAAAACTATCTACTGCTTCAGCTTCTAAGGTTTCTAATAAATAACGAATTCCATTCAGATTTGTAGGTATTATATAATCTCCTTTTTGAAATTTGATGTTTTGAAGAGAAGAGTTTACTTCAGTATTGTAATGCAAATAATGTCCTTCAAATGGAGAACTAACTGTTTTAAAGTCTTTAATGTGATTTACTTCTACGTTTAAAATAGTATCTTTTTCAAAACGAGTAAATTCAATATTGTTATTTTGTAAACGAGAAATAACATTATGCCAACCTTTCGGAATTATATATGCCTTAGGAATTGTTATATTTTTAGTAGTCTTAAAGTTGTTGTAGTATTTTACAGGAACTTCGTAAGGTTTATTTTTATCGTAAAATAAACGTTTTCCATTGGTTACTTTACTATCAATATAACTTCCTTTGTAAGCTTTAAAATTGAATTCAGTAGGATCGTCTAAATCAACTTTAAATTGAATAGCGTAGTTTTTTTTATTAATAATGTTTTGAACAGCTTCAGTTCTTAATGATTTTATTTGACTACTATTTTTCTCAGTGAAGTCGAACATCGATTTCATAAGCTCGTAAGTTTGTTCTACACGAATTTTATAAGGTTTTAACATGTGTGTTTCTACCATCATACCAAAAGTGTTAAACAAAGTTGTGTAGCCAGTTGAATACCTTGGAGAATCCATAAACTGACTCCAACCTTTATCTGGTGTCGATCCCCAAACATTTACATATGGCGTAATCGGAATTCCTTTTTTAGCTAAAGATTGCTCTAAAAACGGACGCATTTCTTGTTCTAAGTAAGTGCCAAGCTCACCACCTAATTTATTATGCTGTGTAAATAAATGAGTAATTGCGTACTGATAATCGGCTCCGTTACTTACGTGATTGTCT
>ERZ1740052.204-NODE-204-length-20320-cov-5.444757_pt1 | contig 20320 bp, 19 predicted proteins | sample MGYA00581750_ERZ1740052 | MGnify/ENA primary metagenome ERZ1740052 (study PRJEB43018, sample SAMN04849743) | marine metagenome | isolation source: floating plastic debris | place: Pacific Ocean | collected 2008-08-30 | study: EMG produced TPA metagenomics assembly...
AGATTTACAATCTGTTGTCTGTTCACTCTAAAAAAAGCGTTTGTAGGTAATCTACTTTCTATTTTATTTAACGATTTGTAAATTAAAGGTTTTTTGTCTTTGAAATATACGCGAGTGTAATTTCCAACAATTTCAAAAAGTGTTATGTCTTGTATGGCTACCATCCAACAATCTTCACCATCTTTCAAGAAAACCTGACTTGTTAAGGTGAATTGTTTATTAAGGTTTTTCTCTACGTTTTCTTCTACTTCAATTCGATCTATAGTCTTTTGTAATCGATCTTTATTTATTGGCTTTAATAAATAATCGAAAGCATTGTATTCAAAAGATTTTATGGCGTATTCATCATAAGCTGTGGTAAAAATTACTTTTGGAATTTCATCTAACATTTCCAATAATTCAAATCCATCTTTTTCTGGCATATTAATATCTAGAAATAAAATATCAGGAAAAGTTGTATTTATCATTTCAAAAGCATCATCAACATTTTCTGCTTCACCAATTACTTCAATATGTTGATGCTCTTTTAATAAAAGTTGTAATTCTTTTCTAGCCAATCTAGAATCTTCAACAATAATAGCTTTTAATGTAGTTTTCATAACGGAAGTTTTATGTGAGCAATTACTTTATCTTCTGTCTCATTTAAATTGAAACTTGCATTATTTCCGTATAAGATTTGAAGACGATCACTAATATTTTTCAATCCGATTTTAGTAGACGATTTTCCTTTTTCAATCTGACCAGTATTAGCTACTTTAATACAAAGGTTTTTACTTTCTTCAAAAATATCGAGTGTTACAATTCCTCCTTTTTTCTGTTGAGAAATTCCATGTTTAATTGCATTTTCAATTAACATTTGAATAATCATTGGAGGAATTTCTTGAGTTAATAAATTTTGATCTACATTTTCTTTATAAGTCAATCGATCTTCAAACTGAATATAAGAGAGTTCAATAAAATTATTCACCATTTCTAATTCATCTTTAACTTTAATCGTACTATCGCTACTTTTAGAGAGTGAATATCGAAGCAATTCCGCTAAACGAGTAATCATATCTCTAGCTTTTTCTACATCTTCTAACATCAATCCACGAATATTATTTAAACTGTTAAACATAAAATGAGGATTAATTTGACCTTTTAAAGTATTTAGTTGAGAGTCTTTTAAAGAACTCTGTAATTGTAAATATTCAATACGTCGTTTTTTAGAATTTATAATTGTTTTTATGCTGATGTAAAATAAAGCCCAAAAAAGAATAAATAAGAAAATATTGAGAAATGTAGAAACCATCATAATGTGGTTTTTAGCATCTAAGGCTTTCTCATGAATTAAGTTATATGCTAAATAAGATAACCCGATTAATGAACCGGCATAAGCTACAGAAGAAGTAAAATAAGCAACAACAACTTTTATTGATTCCTTTTTTAAAGTATCTAACGATTCTAAAAAGCTTTTAATATAATTTCTAAATATTGTACTCCAGAAAACTCCGAGAAGAAAGAACAATAAAGTCTCAATGAGAATGTATTTTTTTGTCAATTTATCTGAACTGGTAAGATATTTACCATAACCATTTAAAAAGGATGGAATTCCCCAACCAACAATTTGTAGAGCCCAGAAAAGTAATTGTTGCGATCTTTTTTGCATAAGTTTTACTTCTTAAAGTAAAGGTACTATTATAATTAAAAACGTTTTAAAATCCAGTCTTTTATTACTACCATCGCATCCTCAGAAAATGTTTCTTCTATAGTTGCATATTCTTTAACACTACCTGTTTTTGCTTTTTGAAATAAATGATTAAATCCATCTAGTTCTACAAATTCGGCATCTTTATTTTTAGCTTCTTTAAGAGCAGTTTTAATTCCGTTTAAATTTAATTGAGAAAGTACTTGTATGTCTTTTGAACCATTTAATGCTAAAAACGGACAAGTAATTTTTGATAGATATGCCTTAGGATCTGTTTTAATAAAGTTCAACATCCATTTAGAAGTAAGCAATTTAATTTGACCGTCTATTACAGGTTTTGTTAATTGCATTAATATAGGACTACTTGGATCTGATTTCTTTTGTTCTGCTAAAAACGAATGAATTTTTGTAGCAATAGTTAAAGAATCTGAAAACTTATGTGTTATCTCGTACATTTTCGCGGCTAATTTTTCATTCTTTTTGATAAAATCAGCAGGTACATTTCGAAGTTCCATCGCTTTTCTCGATTGAGTTAATAAAACTTCAGAGCCATCTACTCCTGGTCCAGCAAGAGAAATAACAAAAGCTAAGTCTTTACTTTGTGAAGCTGTAATAGCAGCAATTAAAGAACCTTCACTATGACCAATTAATCCAATCTTATTAGTGTCAACAATATTCTCTTTAGTTTTTAAAAAAGCAATAGCTCCTAGAACATCATCAGCAAAATCGTGACTCGTTGCTCCTTTAAATTCTCCTTCAGATTCAGCAATTCCACGATCATCAAAACGCAATACAGCAATTCCGTTATTAGTCAAGTAATCCGATAATACCAAAAAAGGACGATGATTAAATTGCTTTATTTCGCTATTTCTATTTTGTGGTCCTGATCCAGAAATTAAAATCGCTACTGGTGGATTTTTTTTGTCTTTTAGTAAAGTTAAAGTTCCAGCCAATTTAAAATCTGCTTTTCCACTTTTAAAAGTTACATTCTCTATTTGATAAGAAAATGGAGCTACAGGATCTTGAGGTCTTTTTTCTGATTGTCCGAAAATGGAAAGTAAACTAGAAATAAAGAATAAAAAAAGTAATAAAAGTAAACGTATCATAATCAGTAAATTTTTTCAGCTAAACTAAAGATCTTTTATGCTTTTTAAGTTTGAAATATGATAAGTGGTAAAATAGAAATACAAACGGTAAATATAATAGTGTAAAAACGTAAACCACTATAAATAAGGGTTTGAGTGAGATTTTCAACCTGATTTATTCCCTTTTAACCCTCAAATTTCCCTCTCACCTATCTTTTTTTTAATAAGAAGAGTTATTGAAAGTTATTTGTGGTGTTGTTAGTAATTAGCGAATAGCAACATTAAAATTTTTAACTACTATTAAACACCTTTTATTATGATTTTAAAAAGAATATTGATTTTAAGTTTTAGTATTTTATCAAGTATTATAGCAACTTCTCAGAATGAAGTTTGTACTAGTCCTGATTCTGGAGATGATCTTTTAATGGAACTTAATAGCATTAGTAAATGTCATGTCGAAGAAAAGAAAGAAGAAATTGCACCAAAAAGAAATAGATATTTAAGAATTAGAAATAACAGATACTATGCTAATTTAAGAAAGAATATACGTGATTTAAAAACTAAGAAAGAGCCTGTTAAAGAAGTAAAAGCGAAAGAGATTTATCTTGGAGAAGCAACTTTAGAACCTATTTTACTATCAGCGAATCAAAATAGAGGAGATTTTACAGAGACTTTAGAGAATTATGTTAGTGATAATTTAGTATACCCAGAATCATTAAAAGATAAAAATGTTGAAGGAATTGTATGGAGTAGCTTTATTATTGATACTAAAGGGGAAGTGAAAAACATTGTGACTTTAGGACCTATTGGAGGTAAATTGTTAGAACAAGAAGCAGAACGATTATTAAAAGCATTACCTAAGTTTTCTCCAGGGGAGTTAGACGGAGAAAAAGTTAACGTAAAGCATTTAATGGCAATAAAGTTTGAATTAAATATATAGTTCGTTTTAGATTTATATATCATAGTAAATGGAGGGAACTATAAAAAAGAGATTCTAAATGGTTTTTTAACCATTTAGAATCTCTTCATTTATTTTTTTAGAAGTTAGATTTACTTTGTTAAAGTATCTGTTCCTAAATAACCATCGTTTTTATTGTAATACCAAGCTCTCACTTTTGGCATTTTTATGCCATTGATAGTTTCTTCTTCAGAAAGTAAAATATATTCGCCACTATCTTTAGTTGCTTTAAAGAACTGATAAACTTCCATAGCATAGGTTTTCGGATTGAAATAAAAGTACCAAGTATCTTTTCCTACGTTAGCATCATAAGTAGCTTTTAAAACCAAATATTCTTTTCCTTTAAAAGTTTTCTTTTCTACTTTATCATCGATAATAGTTCCGTTATCTTTTAACTTCATTGGCAAACCATATAAATACGTGTAGTAGTTCTTAAATAAATTTGCTCTGTCACAACTCAATTTGTGTTCTTTTATAATTGCTTCAGAAGGATTTTCATTACCATTAAAGGCAATTGTACAATTTTCCTTTTCTATAGTGTATTTTGTAGTGTTTTCGTCACGTTTTGCTTCTACAGAAAAAAACTGATTCGGTAGATTGATTTCTATTTTACTATCTCTTTTCGGATTATTAGGAGTTGTCATAGTCACATGCAGTGTTCCTTTAAAGCTTTCCCAATTTCCGTTTGGATCGTGATATTTAATAGCTTTTTCTAATAGTTCTTTTCCTGAAACATTTTGAGCGTTTACCAATAAATTAAAAGAGAATAGTAAATTTAAAAGAAGCGATAGTCGATACATAGTACATTAAATTTTCTGAACTAATGTACTGTTTTTTGAAGAATGTATACGTTTATTAATTATTTACAATTGATCTTCAACAAACTTTTCAGCCAATTCTTTTAGATAGAATTTTGTTCGATCGAAAGCATCGTTAACATCTGTGGCAATGTTGATAATATCTTTCGCATAATCAATTTTGAAATGTTTTAATTCTTCTGGAGTCAAAGAAATTTCTCCACAGAATACAGCGACTTTGGTTAAAAGGTTTCTAGCCTTTAAAATACCTTGAATCGTTTTTCCGTTTTTAGTCTGTTCGTCTAGTTTTCCTTCACCGGTGATAATCCAATCAGCATCTTGAATTACTTCATTAAAATTCGCCAGTTCTTTAATCAGATTAATACCAGAAATAAGCTTACCTTTCAGAAAAATATGACAACCAACGCCCATTCCTCCAGCTGCACCGCCACCTACAATTTTTTGAGTTTGAGTATTAAAATGATGATCTAAAACTTTTGAGAAATGAATCATACCGTTTTCTAAAAGTATAATATCACTTTCTGAAGCTCCTTTTTGTTTAGCATACACGCGAGAAGCACCATTTGATCCGTGTAACTGATTGGTAACATCGCAAGCTATTTTAAATGTAGTGTGTTGCAATTTAGGATGTATATTTTTGGAAGAAATCTTTTCAATTTCATTAAGATTTTCTCCAATAGGATGAACCGGATTCCCTTTTACATCATAAAATTCGTAACCTAAAGCAGTTGCCATTCCAATACCGCAATCGTTAGTTGCACTTCCGCCTAATCCGATAATAATTGTTTCTGCTCCTTTTTCTAAAGCATCAATAATCAGTTCACCGGTTCCAAATGTACTTGCTTTTTTAACGTTTAAAACATCTCCAACTAAAGCTTTCATTCCTGAAGCTTCAGCCATTTCTATAAACGCTGTTTTTGTAGTTTCAGAATATAAATAACTGGCTTCAATTTCGTTAAAGTAGGCACTTTTTACTTGTTTGGTAATTAAATTTCCGCCTAAGTAATATTGTGCAATATCAATAGTGCCATCACCTCCATCTGCTAAAGGAAGTAATTTGATATTATCTCGATGAACAAAGTTTTGTAATGTGTTTTTAAAGATATCACAAAATTCAAACGAAGAGAGTGTACCTTTAAATTTATCTGGGGCAATAACAATACGCATAACAAAGATTTTTAGCTAAAAAGCTGTGGAATAAATACACTAAAGATGATGATAAGAACAAAGAAACCTACTAAAATTCCTGTTTCACGAGTTAATACAGATTGTAAACTGATACTGTATGTTTGGCTTTGCATTTGTTTTGCAGGTACTTTTGGGGTTAATTTACTAACTATTGTAGCTAAAACTACAGCAATTACAAAACCAGTTAAGTTGTACCAAATCCAGAATAAATCAGGAACATTTTGAATTCCTATATTCGCTAACGCTTGGTGAATATTTTCTGATCCGCTATAGAATTTTCCTTGATTGATAAAGTAAGTAAGTTCAGGAAGATATTTAAAAATAAGATTTATAATTACTGAACTTATAATGGCAGCATTCATTCCTATATGATTTACTTTTTTGAAGAAAATAGCTAAGATGAAAGCCGCTAAAATGGGGCCGTAAAACAAAGAAGAAATGGAATTGATAATTTCAATAACCGTACTTTGACTGTTACCAAATAAATAGGCTGATAGAATACAAACAGCGCCCCAAAAAACGACTAATATTTTAGATGTGAAAAGATATTTTTTCTCTGATAATTGTCCTTTGCTATTGAAAAAATCTTCGATAGTTACAGCGCTTAAAGAATTGATCGTAGAACTTAACGAAGACATTGCGGCAGACATAATTCCGATCATTAAAATTCCAATAAAACCGTTTGGTAAATATTTAGTAATAAATACAGGAATCATTAAATCAGGCTTTATTCCGTTTCTTGCGTATTCAGCAGGATAATGAGTTTTTGTAGTAGCAACAATGCTGTCATAAAATTCAGGAATATTATTTACTAAATAACCAATAATTAATCCCATAATGCAATACACGAAAACTACAGGAAAACGAAGTAAACCATTTGCCACCAATAGTTTTTTTATTGAAGAACTATCTTTTGCAGAAAGTAAACGTTGTGCTTGAGTTTGATCGGTTCCGTAATACGATAAGTATAAAAATAATCCACCTAAAAGCATAGGCCAAAATCCGTAATTTTCGTTGTTGTAAATTCCTAAATTATCAAGTTCTATAACTTGCAATCTAGAAGTATCAAAACCTTTAAACGGACCAATATCTTTCATCATATAATATCCGACACCCAAACAAATAATCAAACCCAAGAAAAGAATGATCATTTGAATTGCATCTCCCCAAACCACAGCTTTCATTCCGCCTTGATAAGAATAAATAAGTGTAACAACACTTATAATTAATAAAGTAAGATGAAAACTAATACCAACTACAGCTTGAATAATTAGTGCCATAGTAAATACCATAACTCCGGTACCTAAAGCTCTACTGATTTGAAAAACTAAACTGATAAGTTTTCGTGTTGAAGCAGAAAAACGTTTTTCTAAATATTCATAAACACTAACAACTCCAGATTTATATAATGGGGGAATAACAAAAAACATAATACCTACCATGGCTAATGGCACACCAAATTCAAACGTTAGCCATTTCATACCACCACCTTGTTTTAAACCGACGAACGCAGGTGCCGAAATAAAACTAATGGCAGACAATTGCGTAGCCATGGTAGATAAGCTTAAAGGGAACCAACCTAGACTTTTACCTCCTAAAAAGTAATCTTTAGAAGTTTTATTCTCTTTAAAAAAATATCCCATGCTCATAAATGCAATGAGATAAACTATAATAAGTGTATAATCTAGCCAGTTCATAGGTATCTATTATTTAGGGGAATTAAATGTTATTCGCTTAATAAATCTATTAAAAGTGCTGCACTCCAAGAAAAATTATTTCCTCCATATCCAGCTGTATTATTTTTATGTTCTTCTTTTCTCGCATCGAAATATTCGTAAAATCCGTTTTTTTCTAATATTTCAATAGAATCATCCTTTACACGTTGTGCAATAGTATTGTATCCGTATTTATTCAACCCATGATATAATAACCAGTTTAAATTAATCCAAACCGGACCTCTCCAGTATTGTTTTGGTTTATAACGTTCGTGAGTTGGATCGAAAGAAGCACACATGTATTGATCTTCATTTCCAAATTTATCCATTAACGTACCAACTAATTCTTCTGCTCTTTTTTGATCTGGAATTTCAGCAAATAAAGGCGCAAAAGAAGAAGAAGAAGTATAACGTAATAACTTCTTATTTCTTAAATCGTAATGGCAGTACGCTTTTAGTTCTTCATCGTATAATTTATCATTAAAACTTTGAATAGATTTCTCTGTAAGTTGTTTTAATGTTGCTATTTTATCTTCGTTTCCTCCAATTAATTCATATAAACGAATTAAAGATTGATTAGAAGCAATAAGCACTGTATTAAAAAGCGGATCTTGAATTAGGAAAGGCGATAATTCTGCAATTTTCTCATCATTATAATTATGTGCTTTTGCTATTTCAATAATGTGTAAATAATGATTGTATTCTTCATTACTTGGTCTTTGAGAAGCATCTACATGAGTTGTGTCTCTTCGTTCAAATTTATACTCTGGAGATTTCATGGTGTTCCAAATATCATCCCAAATAGGAGAATTATCTGTTCCCGATTCCCAGTTATGATAAATGTATACCAACCCTTCATCTAAAGGATCTCGATGCTTATAAAAATACAAGCTATATTCATATACGGCATCAATTGTAGTTTTAATAAATGCAGTAATATCTTCTTTGTTTTCGGCAATATGATACATACGTTCTAACGTAAAACCAAGAACATGTGGTTGTGTCATTCCTGTTGTCGGAACTTTATTAACAACTAGTGGACTTAAACTAGATTGATGAAATTCTGATCCAGGAAAATAGGTGTCACTTTCATTATGAAAAATGATGTGCGGTATAAATCCGTTTGACCATTGTGAATCGATTAGTGTTTTAATCTCTTTCTTGGCTTTTTCCATGTCGAAATGAGCAAAACCAATAGCTATAAATCCAGAATCCCAATTCCATTGAAAAGGATATAAACCCTGACAAGGAATTGTAAATCCTTTTTCCTGATAGTTGTTATTTAATATCTCTCGAGCTTTCGAGATAAGTTTTTGATCTTTCATAAAAATTAGTAAAAGAGCATTGGCTTATGTGTTGATAATGATGTTGCTAAGCCAATGCTTTATAAAAAAACTATTAACAAATTGTGTGATTAAAAGTTGAAGGTTGCTGTTAAGAATAATCTTCTTGGTAAAATTGGTCTACCGAAGAAAAATTCTGCATCACCAGCTTGGTTAACGTTTCTTGGGTCTCCTTCTGTTACTCCGTCTGTATCGAATAAGTTGAATACAGAGAATCCTAAACGTAAATTATCTCTTTTCTCGTTTAAATCGAATGTATATCCAGCTCCAAATCTTACAATAGAAATCGGATCTAATTCAACGTTATTATTATCTGCTGCGAATTTGCTTCCTGTATAGTTTAAAGAGAATACACCATCAAATTTCTTGTCATCGTAGTGTAATCCTAAAGCGGTAATAAAATTCGGTTGTCTTGCTAGTTTATTACCTTCATTAATTGAAGTACTTCCTCCATTTACTAAATCTTCATCTACATTTTCAGTAATCTCATGATCTTGATAGGTAAGAGTTCCTCTGAAGCTTAAGTTCTCAATGAATTTATAATCCCAGTTTGCTTCAACACCAAATGTAGCTGTATTCTGAGAAGATCTCGTTAAATCTACTAATTGACCAGCATTAAAACCTTGAGTAATTCTGATACGATCACTTAATCCTACGTAATACGCCGCAAAAGAACCAGAAAGTTTTTCGCTTCCATATTTTGCTCCTGCTTCAAATTGAATGATTTGTTCAGAATCGTATTTACTGTTTGTTACCCCAGTTGAAATTGGTGCAAATCCTCTTAATTGTGGGAAGAAATATCCTTTAGAGAAGTTAGCATATAAGTTTACTTTCTCATTTAATTCATATAAACCAGCTAAAGAAACTGCCCAATCTGTAGCAGATACAGAAGCTCTTGTAAAACTACCATCTGCATAACTTACGTTAGCAAGTTCTGGAGTTAACTCTGGATTGTCGTAAACTTGTTCTTCAACAATGTTTCCGTTGCTAAATACACCATCTGTAGATTCTAGACGGAATCCAATATCGAAACGCCATCTATCAAACACCATTTCATCTGTAATGTAAACCGCACTTCTATTTTGGGTTAAAAATCTATTTGAAGTCATACCAATTCTGTTGTATAAACCACCTTCATAATACACGACGTTATTTCCGCCTCCATCTGTATAACTTAAATTGATTAATCTTGGATTGTTATTGAATTCTGATAAAACACGATATTGAAAGTTTACATCTTCAGCTTCAGAACGAGCTAAGAAAGTTCCTAAAGTAATATATTGACTTCCGTTATCGGTATTAATTTTCTTTACAATTGCAGCCTCTCCTGCATAATCTGTCATTGGACGTAAACGGTCGATATGTAAATTGTCAAGTACTAAATCGTTGCCATTTACAGGAACAGTACTTCCTTGATAAGTTGCTGTAAAACCAGTATTCCCAGGAGCAACATTATTAATGTATTCATTTAAAGTGATAGGATTGTTATTTGCTCCATTTCCTCCAATGTATAAAGCAAAATTATGCTCGTACTCTGCAAATCTTATTTTTGATTTAAATTTTAAATCATCAGTAAAGTTGTAGTTGAAATCGGTAAGTACATAACCACCTTTTGTAGAAACTCCATCTTCAATTGGGCTGTTATAAATTCCGCCTGGAGTTCTAAAAGAAGTATTTGCTAATTCACCAGATAATAACTGAAAAACTTCTTCACCATCGTTTCCTGTTAATCTAGATCGAGATGCGCCATCTAAAGGTAATGGTAAAAAGAATTGTGCATTATCGTTAATGTATTGTCCATGAACAGTTAATGAACCGTTTTCGAATTTCTTTTTAATATTTCCTCTGAATTGCGCTCCTTTTGTTGGTAAACCTGTTACAATCGGACCTTCATCATATCTTACAAATCCAGTAAAAGCATAATATGTATCAGAGTCTTCTCCTCCTAAACGACCACCAGTATAAAAATCAGTTTTTACACGTCCTTTATTAGCCCATTCTACATTGATAATATTATTTGCATCTGTATCTCCTGTTTTACTTGTGTAATTTAAAATTCCAGCAACAGATCCAGCACCGTACAATACAGCTGCTCCACCACGAACAAATTCAAATCCTTTAAAACCAATATCTGGTCTTGCATAAATATCATGAGCAGATGAATTTAATCCGAAAGTACTCATTAAAGGCATTCCGTCGTATTGTAACGGATTAAAAACATATTGTCCGCCAGAAGGTAAACCTCTTACAAATACATTTGTAGCAGTATCACCACCACCACCTTCGGCAGTAACACCAGGAACACCTCTAATAATATCAGCCTGACTATTGGCAGATAGTTTTGTAATTTCTTTTTGTTTTAACGAACTTATAGATAAAGGCGCGTTTTTTTGTGATCTAAAAGTACTAGATGCGGTAAGTACAACTTCATCAAGTACATCTCCACCTTCTTGAAGAATAATATCTTTTTGAATAGTTGTTCCGTCTAACTGTATTACTTCCGTAAAAGGTTTAAACCCTACAAAACTTGCTCTTAATGTTTGTTTACCTGTAAGTGAAGTAACCAAGGTGAAATTTCCATCAAAATCTGTAGAAGCGCCAGAAGTTGTGCCTTCTAAGATGATGTTTACTCCAGGGATTGGTTCACCCTGTTTGTCTTTTACTGTACCTTTTATAGTTGTTTGTGCAAAAGTTGAAAAACTATAAAACGACAATAATACTATTAATATTTGTTTCATAAAATTACGAATTAGTTGCTAATACGGTTAAAATATTGTTATATGTTTATTTTTTTTACTGTAATTTTATGAAAAATTAACGCAAACGTTACCGCAAACGTTTGCAAAAGAATATTTCATAAAGATTTAATCTAAAATTTACGTCATGAAAAAAGAAACGACAACATTAAAACAGATTGCAACGAGTTTAAATCTTTCTATCTCAACAGTGTCAAGAGCCTTAAATGATCATATAGATATTAGTGAAGAAACAAAACGTAAAGTAAAAAGAGAGGCAGAACGATTACAATATGTACCGAATATTCTTGCAAAAGGTTTTCGAAAACAGAAAACAAATATTATAGGAATTATAGTTCCGAGTGTTATTCATTCGTTTACAGCTACAATTTTAAAGGGAATATTATTAGAGTCTGAAAAAACTAATTATACAACCATTATTGCGGAAACAAATAATAATCCTGAGAAAGAAAAAGACGTTTTAAATACAATGCTTCAATTTGGAGTTGAAGGAATTTTGATGGCTTTATCTAAACATACTAGAGATATCTCTCCAATGTTGCACGCGCTAAAAAAACGACCTTTAATTCTGTTTGATAAAGTATCGAGTAAAATTCCTTGTACTCAAGTGGTGATAGATGAGGTTGCTGCGGCGGCAAATGCGGTTGAACATTTAGTTAATATTGGTAAGAAGCGTATTGCAATTATTAAAGAACGAGAAGATTCATATAATTCTGAAAAGCGATTTGAAGGTTATAAACAAACCTTGAAAAAACACCATTTGCCAATTGACGAAAGTTTAATTTTAAGTACAGATGATTCATCAATTAATGAAGGGAAACGATTGGCAAGAGAACTAATATGTTTAAAAGATAAACCAGACGCTATTTTTTGTATTACTGATGATTTTGCTATTGGTGTGATTAAAACATTAAAAAAGTTTGCTATAAAAATACCAGATGAAATCGCAGTTGTAGGTTTTAGTAATTCATCTCATTCAACAATTATAGAACCTAATCTTACTACTGTAAATCAGCCAGGAGGTAGAATCGGAAAGTTAGCCATGCAACAAATGATAAGAGAAATTGAAAGTAATGAAGTTTTTGGAACGAGTAAATCCATTGAAATTCAAACGAATTTAATTATAAGAGAATCTACTTTTTTATAAAACAGTAAAGTTTCATATATCACTTATTTATAGATAACTGTAATTCAGCTATACTTTTAATAGTACTTGCCTTAAATATTGTTATAAATTACAACTAAAAACTTAGCTTATAATATGTTTAGGAAAGTTTTCGGTTTGATATTATTGTTGTTAGCTGGTGTTTTACTTTTTTATCCTGAAATTATTAAGGATATGTTCCGTATAATGGGAGTTGGAGAAAATGATCGCATATTTGAGTTAGAAACACTGATGTTTATTTCAATAAATTTCATTAGTTATGCTTTTATTTTTTTCTTAATTTACGAAGGAGTTAAATTATTAAGAAGTAAAGCCGTTAATAATAACTAGGTTTTTAGATTTTTTAAAATCTAGACCTTAATGAGTGTAAAATCATATGTTTTTTACACCCTGTATTTATTCTGATAAGTCTTTTATTAAGTTTTGATAATCTTCTAAATATAACTCTCTCATACTTTCAACATAAGGACGCTGATTTACGTAACCATCATTAAAATCTTTTAATCCAGAAAGTACCATTTCTTTAGCTTCTTCTAATTTTCCTTCTTGCTTTAAAATAAGGGCTAAATAGTATTTTCCATCAGCATAAACATCGTATGAATTTTTTAATAACAATTCGAAATTCTCTTTAGCTTTTTCAAAGTCATTTGTTTCATAGTAAACGATTCCTTTGTATAAATAAGTTGTAACTTCAATAGTACTTGTTCCGAATTTTTCAATTTCTTCATTTATGTACCTATCAAAATATTTTAAAGAGTTCTTGTAATCTTTTAATCCTAAGTAGGCAATTCCTCTCCAATAATGAACACTATGACCTTGAGGCGCATCAGTAAAGCTTGGATTTAATGCATCACTAGCGTTAAAATCTGCAATAGCTTTTTTATAATTTCTGTAAAACCATAAATAACAATAACCTCTGTATCCTTGCCAAACTTCAGGATTTAAAGCTACAGCTTTATCCATGTGTTTTTTCCACAAGTGTGGCATTCCTCTTTTTAAATACGCGACAGACATTTCTCTTACAGCTTCAGCATATGTTGGATCAATTTCAATAGCTTTTTGAATTCTAGTCATGCTTTTTGGAGAGCCCTGATATAAGTGTGCGCCTTCTTTAAAAACTTTTTCAGCTAAAATTCTTTGTTCTGTTTTTCCCATTTGATTTACTTTCTCTTTACAAGAAATGAAAAGACTAAAGCAAATAAGTAAACTAAGGTAATATTTCGACAATTTCTCCATTTTCAATGCGATAAGATATGTACATGTAATAATTTCTTGGCTGATTTTTATAAGAAAAAACTGCCCAATTTCTAGAATCTGAAGTTAACTTTAGTAACTGTTTTACCATGTTTTTATTCAATGGAGATTCCTCTAAATCTAGATTCATTTCAATGATTTCAAACCAACCTGCGTTTCCTTCGCAGTTTATCAAAAATCGAAAGTTTAAATATCCAGAATCGGTGTAAGACTCGTTTTTATAATTTGAAAGGATAAAGTTTTTAAACTGTTTTTTACTTCCTTCAAAAGCATCATCAGGAGCGCCATGATGTATTTTGTAAATACTTCGATCTCCACAAAGTGTGTATGTATCGTTTAATAAAGCTTTTTCTTGATCTATATATCCAATATGATGAGAGAATTGCTGCGTATCAATTTCAAATTTCCCGTAGAAATTATAATACAGTATTGCAAAAGTTGTAATTCCACCTAAGAGTAAAATAGAAAAGACGTATAGTATAATTTTTAGCTTTTTTCTTTTTTTCATGAGTCAAATGTAATTTAAAAAAACATCAATTTTTGATAAAAGAGAAATCTATGTACAAACGACAAATAAAAGGGTACGTATAGCAAAAACAGCATAGAATGAAAGTAAGGTTTGAATATAAAAAATCCCGCACTAGGCGGGATTTTTAATTTATAGAATTCTTAATTCTTAAAGCGAAGCGATCTAGTTTCTAAACTATGCTTCTTGTTGTTGAATATCTAATTTAATACTCAATTCTTGTAATTGTTCATTATCAATTGTTGCAGGTGCATCAATCATAACGTCTCTACCAGAATTGTTTTTAGGGAACGCAATAAAATCACGAATCGTTTCTTGTCCGCCTAAAATAGCAACCAAACGATCTAAACCAAAAGCTAAACCTCCATGTGGTGGCGCTCCATATTCAAAAGCATCCATTAAGAAACCGAACTGAGCTTTCGCTTCTTCTTCAGTAAATCCTAAATGCTTGAACATAATCGCTTGTGTTTCTTTATCGTGAATACGAATAGATCCTCCTCCGATTTCGTTTCCGTTTAAAACTAAATCATAAGCATTTGCTTTTACGGCTCCTGGATCTGTATCTAATAATTCGATCTGACCTGGTTTTGGAGAAGTAAATGGATGGTGCATTGCATGATAATGTCCAGTTTCCTCATCTAACTCTAATAATGGGAAATCAACAACCCATAACGGAGCAAATTCATCTGGTTTACGTAAACCTAAACGCTCAGCTAATTCCATACGTAATGCACTTAGTTGTGCACGTACTTTATTAGTGTTTCCAGCTAAAACACAAATTAAATCTCCTGGTTTTGCTCCTGTAACTTCTGCCCATTTAGCTAAATCTTCTTGATCGTAGAATTTATCTACTGAAGATTTAAAACTTCCGTCTTCGTTACATTTCACATATACCATTCCTAAAGCTCCAACTTGCGGACGCTTTACCCAGTCGATTAATTTATCTATTTCTTTACGAGTGTAAGAAGCAGCACCAGGAACAGCAATTCCTACTACTAACTCTGCACTATTAAATACTTTAAAATCTTTATGTTGTGCAACTTCGTTTAATTCACCGAATTGCATTCCGAAACGAATATCTGGTTTATCATTTCCATATAAACGCATAGCGTCATCAAAAGACATTCTTGGGAATTTATCAACTTCAACTCCGTTAATCTCTTTTAATAAATGACGAGTCATTCCTTCGAAAATCTCTAAAATATCTTCTTGCTCTACAAACGACATTTCGCAGTCTATTTGTGTAAACTCAGGTTGACGATCGGCACGTAAATCCTCATCTCTGAAACACTTTACGATTTGGAAATATTTATCAATTCCACCAACCATTAACAATTGCTTGAATGTTTGTGGCGATTGTGGTAAAGCATAAAACTGACCAGCGTTCATACGAGAAGGCACTAAGAAATCACGCGCTCCTTCTGGTGTAGATTTAATTAAATATGGAGTTTCTACATCAATAAATCCTTTGTCAGATAAATATTTACGTACTTCCATCGATACTTTATGACGGAATAATAAACTGTTTTTAACAGGATTACGACGAATATCTAAATAACGATATTTCATACGAATATCTTCTCCACCATCAGTTTCATCTTCAATCGTAAATGGAGGTAATTTTGCATCGTTTAAAATCGTTAAATCAGAAACTAAAACTTCGATGTCTCCAGTTTCTAAGTTAGGATTTTTAGAAGCTCTTTCGATTACTGTTCCTTTTACTTGAATAACGAACTCTCTACCTAAGGTTTTTGCTTTTTCAATAAGATCTTTTGAAGTTCTTTCTTCATCAAAAATCAACTGTGTGATTCCATAACGATCTCGTAAATCAACCCAGATCATAAAACCTTTATCTCTTGATTTTTGAACCCATCCAGCAAGGGTAACTTCAGTATTAATATGCGATGCTCTTAATTCACCGCAAGAATGCGATCTATACATTTTTGATAATTTTAGATGCGCAAATTTAACTATAAATGTTGTACTGGAAAAAGTTTATAGTACTTAGCAATTTTTAGTTTTTATAATCTAAGAAATTAGTAATATTTTTAGAGTTCCTATTAAAAGAAAAACAAATGATTTTAACTATAAGGGGAGAAGAAAGTAGTGATATTCCATTAGAATTGAGAGAGCCTATTTTTTTTCTCAATGAAGAAAGAAATACATTCCTAGATTATGAAAAAAACAATAATAAATTAGAAATAACTCAATTTAATTTTTTTGTTGGTGCAAATAATTCTGGTAAAAGTAGATTTATGAGAGGATTATTGAAACTTAACTCTTACAAGAATCATTTTTCGGAAAAAATACATTTTAAGGAATTATCAAATTATATTTCCTCTATTCAGACACAGGGTTTAGAACAAGGAAAACAATTATATCTTATTTTAAAAAATCAAGTAGATAAAAAGAATCTTATTGATACTAATATTGAATTAATTGAAAACTTCTCAAATAAAAACAATGAAGATTTGACAAAACAAATTGAATCCTTAAAAAAAGAAATGTCAAGTGTTTTGTCAGAAAAAGTAAGAAATGAAGTCAAAAAATATATAAGTTTAGTTGAACAATATCAAAAAGAATTAAATTTTTCAAAGGAACATAAGATTTCAAAAAAAAATTATACACCTGTTTTAAGAAGTCTACTTAATAATATTGATTTAGAGGGGGGGAGGTTTAAAGAAGCTGTTGAGGTTAGATATTTTGGGGCAGTAGGAGAGTTTACTGAACATAATGATATTCACACTGGATTAGAACTTTGGAGTCATGTAAAGGATATGATTAGTTCGATTAAAAATAGGGATATTAGAGAGTTTGAATTTTTTTTAAGTAAGTTCTTTTTTGGAAATGAAAAAGTTGCATTAGTTCCAGATACAAAATCAAGATTAATTCATTTAGATTTTGAAAAGCAAGGTTATAGAGGGATTCATGAAATCGGAGATGGTATACAAGCACTAATTATATTATTATTCCCAATTTTTATGGCTGAAAAAAATGAAGTCTTTTTTATAGAAGAACCAGAAATGAATTTACACCCTGGATTTCAAAGAATATTTATAGAAACACTACTAAACAATGAGTTTTTAAAACAAAAGAATTTAAAATATTTTTTTACTACACATTCTAATCATTTTCTAGATTTAACATTAAAAAATAATAAAGTATCTTTTTTTCAATTTAAAAAATTAGAAGAAGGAAAACACTTGATAAAAACAAAAATTAAACCAGATAAAGAAGTTCTAGATGAACTAGGCGTAAATACATCTTCTGTTTTATTAGCGAATACATCGATTTGGGTAGAAGGCCCAACAGATAGAATATAGCTTTCTAAGTTTCTAAAATTATATTGTGAAAAAGATAAGATTCCGTATTTAAAGGAAGATATAGATTTTGCTTTTTTCGAATATGGAGGGAATTTGATTACCCACTATTTATTTGAAGATCATATAGAGTTTATTGAAGAGTTAGTTCAAGAAAAGATAAATTCATTTGCCTTGTCTAGTAAAATTTATTTGTTAGCAGATAATGATAACGCTAACGGTAAATCTAAAAAAGGGAACAGAGAAAGGGTATTGAGTAAACTTTCAAGAGATAAAGCAAATTTTCTTTATCAAAACACCAATGTAAAAGAGATAGAAAATTTGTTGCCTGTAAAAATTATAAAAGATTTTATGAGTGAAATTGTAGGTGAAAATGTTATTCAAAAAGCACAAACCATTCAATTTACTATGAAAGATTATGAAAATAAAGGTTTAGGTGAGATATACCTAAATATCAAAAAGGAAATAATTCTAAAAATCAAATGATGAGTTTTAGAGAGGGAAATACTTTAAAAAGTGGATACAAAATCAAACTAGCTAACTTTGTAACGGAAGGAGATTATAAGTATGAAGATTTAATTGAGGATAACAAGAATTTAGAAAATATAATTAAAAGTTTATATAATTTTATAAAACCATGACACTACAAGAATTCAAACATAAATTACAAAACAAACCTGCTACAATAGATTTTTCAGAAACAATAGCTGTAATAGAAGACAACTATAATTTTACTCCTTCTGCATTTAAAAACGGAGTGTTAGAAAATGAAGTTTCTCAAAATCAAGGTTCGTGCAAAGTATTTTCATTTGCAATTCAAGAAGGACTTACGCAGGAGGAAACCTTAGCTTGTTTTGGACAATATTATGCTGAAGTTGTTAATGAACCTAATGGAACTGGTCATCAAAATATCAGAAACTTTATGAATACAGGTTTTGAAGGGTTGAGTTTTGAGAATGAAACATTAACAAGGAAAAGCTAAATAGTTATCTAAAAATCAAATAAAGAAGATCGTTCTTGTGCTAAAAGAACGATTTTTTTTAGTTTTATAGATAAATTCTAATGAAAATCTAAGAATCATGTACAACGTATCGAGTTATAAAGCTAAGAATGAACAAGAAATTCTAGATTTTATCAAAGAATATCCTTTCGTTCAAATTACAGGTGTGAATGAAGAAGGGAAACCTGTGGCTACTCAAATTCCTGTGATTGTTGAGAAACGTAATGACGAATTGTATATCATAGGACACATGATGAAAGAAACAGATCATTGTAAAGCGTTTCAGAAAAACTCTAATGTATTATCAGTTTTTACTGGACCTAACGGATATGTGAGTGCTTCTTGGTGTGTGAATTCGAATAAAGGTTCAACTTGGAATTATATGAGTGTTCATGCTGAAGGAAAAATGTCTTTTTTTGAAGGGGAAAAGTTAGTTTCATTAATGAAGTCATTTACGTTACTTCACGAAAAAGAAAATGAGAATTCACCAACTGTGTACAATAATTTACCAGAGAGTTATACCAATAAATGGATGCCGCACATTACTGGCTTTGAAATTAAAGTTGATCGTTTGGACACGGTGTTTAAATTGAGTCAGGGTTTAGATAAAGAGAGTTATTTAAATGTCATTGCTGAACTTGAAAAAGGCGGAGGAACAAATTCTTTTTTAGCTTCTGAAATGAAAAAAAGAGTTTCAGAATTATTTTCCGAATAATTGTAAAAACAAAAAGTGATTTCAAGAAAATTAGATTATACCATTTTAATTATAGCTGTAGCCATATTTTTATTGCTACAGCTTCCTTATTTTGTTCAAATACAATATCCTTTTAGGCTTTTAGGAACATGGTTTCATGAAATGGGACATGGATTAACTGCTCTTTTAACTGGAGGTAAATTTCATTATTTAGAGATTTATCAAAATGGTGGAGGTGTAGCGTATTCTTCAGTAACGAATCGATTTTTACCTATTTATCTTTGTAGTGCGCTTACAGCAGCAGGTGGCTTGTTCGGTCCGGCTATTTCAGGAAGTATTCTAATTATGTCGGCAAGATCACAGAAACATGCTGCAATTATGTTACGAATTTTGACAGGAGTCATGATTCTATCTTTAATTATATGGATTCGTTCCTATTGGGGAATTGTTGTTTTAGGTGCTATCTCAATAGCTTTAATTGTTATCATGTTTCTGAAAAACAAAAAGATTGAAACAATTACTGTTTTGTTTTTAGGGTTGCAATGTATTTTAAGTACTTATCTTCAGTTTAATTATTTATTTACAAAGCAATTTGAACGTCACGGACAAATAATGACTTCCGACACACAAAATATTGCAGCCAATACATTTGGAACATACTGGATGTGGGGTGCACTTATTTTTATACTCAGCGGAATTATGCTTTACAAAAGCGTAAAATTTTATTTAAGAAAATAACTACTAACTTTTTTCGGCTTTTAATCTCGTAAAGTAATCGTTAGCAGCTCTTTTTACTTTCGGAGCTAATATT
>ERZ1740052.205-NODE-205-length-20211-cov-6.436247_pt1 | contig 20211 bp, 16 predicted proteins | sample MGYA00581750_ERZ1740052 | MGnify/ENA primary metagenome ERZ1740052 (study PRJEB43018, sample SAMN04849743) | marine metagenome | isolation source: floating plastic debris | place: Pacific Ocean | collected 2008-08-30 | study: EMG produced TPA metagenomics assembly...
CATCAACCCCCTCTAACTCAAAAACATCCTCATTATCTTCACTCTTTACTCTCTTCCGCGAATAATCTCCATAATATACCATTTTATCAATCTCTAAAGCACTTTATTTCAAAAGTTTGCAAATTCAAAAAAAATCACATATCTTTATGATATCAAAATAATATCATTATAAATTAAAACTTATGAAATCAGAAAAAATCATCAAACCAGCCAGTGGATATTTAATGCTGTTAGTATTCTTCATTTTATTTATTGGAAGTATTGTAGCTATGGTAAAATTAGAAAGCCCAGTGTTTATAATTTCATTAGTTGCATCAATCATAATGTTGTTTGGGTTCATCTTAGTAAATCCAAATACATCTAAAGTTGTATTGCTATTTGGAAAATATATAGGTACTATAAAACAAAATGGATTATACTGGGCAAACCCATTCTATACTAAAAAGAAAATTTCTTTACGTGCTAGCAATTTTGATAGTGAACGATTAAAGGTTAACGATAAATTAGGAAATCCTGTAATGATTAGTACCATTTTAGTATGGCGCGTTACAGATACATATAAAGCTGCTTTTGACGTTGATAATTACGAGAACTTTGTTCGTGTACAAACTGATGCTGCAGTAAGAAAATTAGCAAGTATGTATCCTTACGATAATTTTGCTGATGAAGGCCATGAAGAAGATATTACATTACGTTCGAGCGTAAATGAAGTAAGTGAAACTCTAGAGAAAGAGCTTGAAGAACGTTTATCTATTGCAGGAATAGAAGTTTTAGAAGCTAGAATTGGTTATTTAGCTTATGCACAAGAAATTGCAAATGCCATGTTAAAAAGACAACAAGCAACTGCTATTGTTGCTGCAAGACATAAGATTGTAGAAGGTGCTGTGAGTATGGTAGAAATGGCTCTTGAAGAGTTAAACAAAAAAGAAATTGTTGAATTAGACGAAGAACGTAAAGCTGCTATGGTTAGTAATTTAATGATAGTACTTTGTGGTGATAAAGATGCTTCTCCAGTAGTAAATACAGGAACATTAAATCATTAAAATATGAAAGAGTATAAAACTGTAACCTATATCAATAAAATCTCTTTTAATATGGAGAAAAAAGATAAAGCTTTAACTGATTTTTTAAATTCTTACGCCCAACAAGGTTGGAGAGTTGTTGAAAGTGTAAATATGATGCGTTTTATTTTGGAACGTGATAGAAATAAATAATTATGAAAGAATATAAATTAATATCTCCAAAATTTAGCTGGAGAAAAAGTAGGGAGAAATTCGAAACTGAGTTAAATAATTATGCTCGTGAAGGTTGGAGAGTAATTAATGTTTATTCCGAAGCAAACACAGGAACTATTACCGCTGTATTAGAACGTGATAAAAACAGATAGTTATGAGGATATTTAAAGAAGAGCAACGTTTCACACAACAATGGTTAATTGCACTTTTAGTAATTGGCCTGATTGTTCCTATTATAATACTTTCTAAAGCATATACTGAAGAAAAAATGGGGTTAAACGATTTCATTTTTGCTATGTGTTTAATTATTATTCCTACAGGTGCTATACTCTTTTTTAAATTAAAAACTCGAATTGATGAACATGGAATTCATTATCGATTTATTCCTTTTCACTTAAAAAATCAAACTATTCATTGGAACGATATTGAAAATATTTATATCCGAAAATATGATGCAATTACTGAATATGGAGGATGGGGAATGAAAGGTGGTTTGTTTTGGAAGGAAAAAAACGGAACAGCTCATAACGTTTCTGGTGATATTGGAATTCAAATCGAATTAAAAAACGGAAAACGTATTTTAATAGGTACACAATTGCAAGAGCAAGTTAACACAACAATTAATCATTATAACAATCAACCGGTCTGATACGCTGAATAATACTTTTACTAATGTATCAAATTTATATTTTTTGGTCTTTTGTACTTATATAAAATTGTTGAAAAATTAATAATTTAAAATTCTTATGGCTAAAAAGAAAGCATTTGCGTTACGAATAAATGAAGACATGCTTAAGGCTGTTGAAAAATGGGCTGCAGATGAGTTTCGTTCTACAAACGGACAAATAGAATGGATGCTTATGAAAGCCTTAAAGGAAGCAAAAAGAGAACCTAAGAAAAAAGAAGAGGAGTAAAATTACTCCTCTTCTTTTTATTTTTTTATTGGCACTATAATTTTACTAGGATACTTTTTATTATGAAATAATTTAATTGTTACCGTTTTAGCTTTTTGTGCAACTTGTGATGCTGGATCTTCTTTGTAATTATAATTCTTTTGAACATTCGGATTATCAATAGTTGAAAAAACCAAACGCAACCTACTTCCTTTTTTCACAACTCTACTAAACATGTTTTCTCCTTCAAAAAGATATTTATTAATTGTATTTCGCTTAGGAAAATCAACTTTTTCTAGTCCATTTCTATAACGTGCTCTTAGTTGATCAGTTTGTAGGAAAATCGATTCATTATCTTTAGTAATTTCATATACTGAAACTTCAAAATCTGTATCATCTACATCCAGTTCTATATAAGCTTCAAAAGCAATTTTTCCATTAATGTTTAAATCTTCTTTTAAAGGTGCAGAATGGTAAATCAAAACTTCTTTATCATTCACATAACTCTGATCTTTATAAAAATCTTTGTTATTACTTGTATACCTTGGATTATCAATCCCATTGTTCGCTAGAGGATTATAAACAATTTCATCTGGATTTTTATCTGAATCCTCAGGTGATTCTATCAATTTACCAGAGTTAAATACACTTTTAGCATCTGTATTTGTAGAACTTAAATAGAATTCTTTCTTTACGTTCGCTATATTTTTAAAATCAGAAGTATAATTCCAAACGTTTGTACCCATGGTATAATACGCTACTCTATCCTTTAAAAACTCTGGTTTCTTTCCTTTCTTTAACGTCCAATCAAACCAATTTAAATGTAAAGCATTCATATTTAAAACAGCATTTTCTTTAAACTGAAAACCTCCCAACTCTTTTGTAGGTCTTCTGGTTCCTCCGTGATTCCAAGGACCGACAATTAAATAATGATTTAATCTAGCTTGATTGTTTCCATCTTTCATATGATCTGTGTAGTACTTCATTGCGCCAGGTTGATCAGAATCAAAATGACCTGTAATACTTAAAATCGGAATATTTATTTGCTTAGATTCTTCTGGTTTAAAATAATATTGCTGCCAAAATTCATCATGACTTGGATGGGAAATCCAGTTTTGAAAAACTTCTTTCGGATATCCAACAATATCATCATAGCTATTGAACTTTGCATTTTTCTTGTATAATTCTTCCTGTTTTTGTGTCCAAAAATCAGCTCCAAATAATTTCTGATTAATAGTTTTTTCACTCGTTAACATTAGCCAACGCATTACATAAGGATAGAAAATATTATTGTATTTCGGAAAATCTAAACCTGGTCCAACCGAAGCGGTAGGAATAATTGTTTTTAAATACTTTGGAAATTCTTTTAATACAAACCATTGATTCATTCCTCTGTAAGAACCTCCCATCATTCCAACTTTTCCGTTACTCCATGGTTGTTCACCAATCCAATTAACTATTTCTGCTCCATCTTTAGCATCATCTTGAAAAGGAATAAATTTCTCTTCAGAATTACCTCTACCTCTACAATCTACTGTAATAAATACATAACCATTACGAGAAAAAAACAAACCTCTTTCGTGATTTTCATCTGAAACATAAGGCGTAATTACAAGAATTGTTGGATACTTTTTTTGGTTGTTGTAATCTTCAGGAAGATAAATGTTAGATGATAATTTAGTCCCATCTGAAAGTTTTATTTTTTGATAAAACTTAATTTTTATGTTCAAAGAATCTGAGGAATTTTCACCTCTCATATCTGTACTATAAAAAAGTACACATAGCAATAATAGGAGTTTAATATATTTCATAGTTTATCTGATTTAAATCAAAAGTAATTTTCCTTTTTAGTGATACAAAACTATACAAAGTCATTAACAGTTTTTTAAGAAATTACAAATCATTAAGCTGTATTTTTAGCTTTCTTAATCAACTAATTCATTTTTCGATGAAAAAAATTATTATACCTCTACTTTTATTCATCTCATGTTTTGTTACCGCACAGGAACTTTCTATGGATGTTCTAAAGAATATGAAACCAAGAAATATTGGTCCTGGTGGAATGAGTGGAAGAGTTACATCTATTGATGTCGTACATAAAAACCCAGATGTTATGTACGTAGGAACTGCCTCTGGTGGTTTATGGAAATCTACTTCTGGTGGAATTAAATGGGAACCTATTTTTGAAAAAGAAGTTACTGCATCTATTGGTGCTGTTGCTATTCAACAATCAAATCCAAGTGTAATTTGGGTTGGAACTGGAGAAGGAAATCCAAGAAACAGTTTAAATGGTGGATATGGAATTTACAAATCTTTAGACGGTGGTAAAACTTGGAAATCTATGGGATTAGAAAATACTCGTCATATTCACAGAGTAATTATCGATCCTACAAATCCTGATATTGTTTATGCTGCTGCTATTGGATCTCCTTGGGGAGAACACCCAGAAAGAGGAGTTTTTAAAACTGTAGACGGAGGTAAAACTTGGAAAAAAGTCTTATACAGTAACAATAAAACTGGTGCTGCTGATTTAGTTATGGATCCTTCGAATCCTAATAAATTAATTGCTGCGATGTGGGAACACAAGCGTGATCCTTGGTTTTTTAAATCTGGAGGAAAAGGAAGTGGATTATACATTACTTATGATGGTGGAGAAAACTGGAAAAAAGTAACTGATAAAGAAGGTTTTCCTAAAGGAGACTTAGGAAGAATTGGTGTTGCTATTTCTAGAAGTAATCCAAATACAATTTACGCTTTAGTAGAATCTAAAAAGAATGCTTTATATAAAAGTGAAGATGGTGGATTTAAATGGAAAAAAATAAATCATAAACCAGGAATTGGTAACCGTCCTTTCTATTATTCAGAAATTTATGCTGATCCTCAGAACGAAAATAGATTATATTCAATTTTCACTTATGTAAATGTTTCTCAAGATGGAGGAAAAAGTTTCAAGCAGTTAATGCCTGCATACGGAGCAAATAATGGTGTACACCCAGATCACCACGCTTGGTGGATTCATCCAGAGAATGGAAAATTCATGATCGATGGAAATGATGGTGGTTTAAATATTACTCGAGACGGTGGTAAAACTTGGCGTTTTATTGGAAACTTACCTGTTGCGCAATTTTATCATATTGACGTAGATAATGAATATCCGTATAACGTTTATGGAGGAATGCAAGACAACGGTTCTTGGAGAGGACCAGCTTATGTATGGAAAGCTCAAGGAATTCGAAACTCTTACTGGCAAGAAATTAGTTTTGGAGACGGTTTTGATGTTGTTCCAGATAGAGATGATTCTCGTTACGGATGGTCTATGAGTCAGCAAGGTTTTGTTTCTCGTTACGATTACAAAACTGGAAACAATTATACTGTAAAACCAACACATCCTGATCCAGAAGTAAAATTACGTTTTAACTGGAATTCAGCAATTAACATTGATCCTTTTGATAATTCAACAATTTACTTCGGAAGTCAATTTGTACATAAATCAACAGATAAAGGTTTAACTTGGGAAGTAATTTCTCCAGATTTAACTACTGATGATAAAAGTAAACAAAAACAACATGAAAGTGGTGGATTAACAATTGATGCAACTGGTGCAGAAAATCATTGTACAGTTTTAGTTATTGAGCCTTCTCCTGTTGAAAAAAACATGCTTTGGGCTGCTACAGATGATGGACGAGTTCATGTAACTCAAAACGGTGGTTCAACGTGGACAGATGTTTCTAAAAACATTAAAGGTTTACCAGCAAATAGTTGGATTGTTCAAATTAAGGCTTCTAACAAAAATAAAGGAGAAGCTTTATTAGTTGCGAACGATTATCGTCGTTTTAACTACACTCCTTATGCGTATAGAACTAAAAACTACGGAAAAACTTGGGAACGTATTGTAGATGAAAATGATGTAAAAAGTTATGCATTAAGTATTATTGAAGACCCTGTAGAATCTAACTTATTATTCTTAGGTACAGATGATGGACTATATGTTTCTGTAGATGCTGGTAAAAAATGGACAAAATGGACAGCGGGATTTCCTACTGTTTCTGTAAAAGATTTAGTTATTCATCCAAGAGAACACGATTTAGTGATTGGTACTTTTGGTAGGGCTGCTTGGGTATTAGATGATATTCGTCCTTTACGTGCTATTGCTTCGAATAAAAATATCTTAACTAAAAAATTCGATGTATTTACGCCACCAACTGCATATCAAGCGAGTTACCAACAACCAACAGGAAGTCGTTTTGGTGCAGATGCATTATATAATGGTGAAAACAGACCTTTTGGAGCTCGAATTAAGTTTTATATGAACAAGCCTAAAATGGCTAAAAAACCAGTAAAGAAATCTAAAGAAGATCTTCAGAAAAAAGACGAAGACAAGAAGAAAATTAAATGGGACTCTATTAAGTTTGAAATTTATGATGGAACTCGTTTAATAAGAACTTTAAAGAGAAAAGCACCAAAAGAAAACGGAATTCATACTCAAACTTGGTTTATGAATGAAAAAGGTGTAGCTCGTCCTTCAAGAAGAATTAGAAAGTCTAAATCTGAACCAAGTGGTGTTACTGTAAAACCTGGAACTTATAAAATTAAGGCTACTTTTGGTGATCAAACTGCAGAAACAAATATTACTGTAAAATACGATCCGAGATTAGAAATATCTCAAACTGCAATTGATGAAAAGTACAACACAGCAAAAACACTAGAAAAACATCAAAAAGTTATGGCTGATGCTGTAAAACAATTGGTAGAAAGTAAGAAAGTAGCAGAAGGTTATAAAAAAGAGTTATCTACTAAAGATAAAAAGAAGTACGAAGCTCAGATAAAATCTTCAAAAGAGATTATCAAAAAGATTGATACTTTATTAAATACTTTCTTAGGTAAAGTTGATAAACGTCAAGGAATTATTAGAAGCCCAGAAGTGAACGTAATTCAACGTTTTGGAACAGCTAATTGGTATTCTAACAGCAGATTTGGTAAACAAACTGCAACTGAAAAAAGGTTAATAGAACAGTTTAAAACATCATTAAATAAAGTTTTAACTGAAACCAATACATTCTTTAATAATGAATGGCCAGCTTACAAAAATGAAGTAGAGAAAATTACTATTTCTCCTTTTAAGGAAACAAAAGTATTTTCTTTAAATTAAAAATATCTTCTACATTAAAATCCGTTTATTCTTATTTGAATGAACGGATTTTTTTATTCAGAAAAAACTAATAAAAATCAACAATATTAAAAACTGTATTTTTATCACTTTATTCAAAACAAACAACCTGTAAATCTATATGAAAAAATACATCCTATTTGCTATTATAATTTGGAGCGTAAATATTAACGCTCAAACAACATTACCTAATCCAGTAGAAGAATTAGGAGTTTGGTATATGTATAATGGTTCTCATCGAGTATCAGAAAAATTTAGTATTAAATCTATGGCACATTTTCGCTTTTTCGAATTTGGTGAAGATATGCAACAATTTATTGGTCGATTTGGAACCAATTATAAAATCAATAAAACTTTTGGTGCCACTTTAGGATATGCATATTTAAATACAGATACATCTTATGAAGTAGATGGAGGTACTTTTGGAGATCATAGAATTTATGAAGATTTATTAGCAAATCATAACATGGGTTCTTTAAAATTTGCACATCGTTTACGTGCTGAACAGCGATTTTTCAGATCTCAAACTGGGCATTTCATTCGATATCAATTAGGTTTAAGTTACCCATTGAGCAATAAATGGTCTACATATTTATATGATGAGGTTTTCTTTGATTTTACTGGACAATCATACAACCAAAATTGGTTAGGTGCAGGAGTAAAATATCAATTATCTAAAGTTGTAAAGTTACAGTTAGGATATATGAGCATCAACACAGATGCTGGTCAGAACTTTGATAGAATTCAAATGGGAATTGCTATTAGTACAGATCATAGAAAAAAGAGTACTAAATAAAGTTTACACTTAAATTTCAAACTAAATTTAAATCTAATTTCATGGAAAACCAACCCTTATTTATAAACGACGCCATAGTATTTGGAATTCTAATGATTTCTCTTGGTTTTGTTTTTTACACAGAAAGTATTAAACAAGGTTTTTGGAAGAAGTTTTATAAAATTGTGCCTGGTGTATTAATGTGTTATTTAATTCCAGCTATTTTTAACTCATTTGGAATTATTTCTGCAGATACATCTAAAACTTATTATATCGCTAGTCGTTTTTTATTACCTGCTTCATTGGTATTAATGACTTTAAGTATCGATTTAAAAGCGATTTTCAATTTGGGTCCTAAAGCATTAATCATATTTTTCACTGGAACTATAGGAATCGTTATTGGTGGACCTTTAGCAATATTATTAATTTCTATTTTTTCTCCAGAAACAGTTGGCGGACTTGGTTTTGATGCTGTATGGAGAGGTTTATCTACTTTAGCAGGAAGTTGGATTGGCGGTGGAGCAAATCAAGCTGCTATGCTAGAGATTTATCAATATAATCCTGAAAAATATGGTGGAATGGTTTTAGTTGATATTGTAGTAGCTAATGTTTGGATGGCCATACTTTTAATTGGAATTGGAAAAACTGAAAAAATTGACAAATGGTTAAAAGCTGATAATTCTGCTATAGAAAACTTAAAACAAAAAGTGAGTTCATTTTCTGAAAGTGTAACCAGAAACCCAACATTAACTGACTTAATGGTTATTTTAGCTTTAGCATTTGGAGCTGTTGGAATTGCTCATTTTGGAGCTGAAAACATTTCCTCTTTTCTAAAAGATAACTTCGAAGTAGTTGCTGACAAAACCTCTGCCCTATCGTCATTTTCTTCTAAATTCTTTTGGATGGTTACTATAGCAACTATCATTGGAATTTCTCTTTCTTTCACAAAAGCAAAAAATTACGAAGGTGCAGGAGCTAGTAAAATTGGTAGTGTTTTTATATACGTTTTAGTAGCTACAATAGGAATGAAAATGGATTTATCTAAAATTATTGAAAACCCTGGTTTAATAGCTATTGGTTTTGTTTGGATGGCTATTCATGCTGGACTTTTAATTTTAGTTGCTAAATTGATTAGAGCTCCATATTTCTTCCTTGCAGTAGGAAGTCAGGCAAACGTTGGAGGAGCTGCAAGTGCACCAGTAGTAGCTGCTGCCTTTCATCCATCTTTAGCCACAGTTGGTGTGTTATTAGCTGTGTTTGGTTATGTTGTAGGAACCTACGGAGCTATATTGTGTACAATTTTAATGGAAATAGCCTCTAAAGTTTCTTAGAATTCTGCATATTTGCAATCGAAAATAACGATCCAATGAAAAAAATTATCATAGCTTGTATTGTTTCTTTTATCGCTTTTTCTTGTAGTGGTAAGAAAAAAGGAAACATGGTAGTGAAAGGTGAAATTAAAGGTTTAAAGAAAGGAACCTTATACTTACAAAAAATGGTTGACACTATATTAGTAACTTCTGATTCGATTCAACTATTCGGAGATAATAAATTTGAACTTTCTGATGATGTTAATTCTCCTGTGATGTATTATTTAACTTTTAAAAGTGGTGATAATGATCCTAAAAAGTTAATGTTCTTTGGAGAAAAAGGAGAAATTACTATTAATGATAATATTGAACAATTTGGTTTTAAACCAACTATAACAGGTTCTGAAAACCAAAAAGTGATGGATGATTTTAATGAAATCAACCAACAATTTAAAATGAAACGTTTAGATTTTATTGCTAAAGATATTGAAGCCAGAGCTAAAAAAGATTCTTCAGCAATTGATAGTTTAGAAAAAGCTTATAAAAAATTAGTTCGTAGACGTTTTTTATATACAACAAACTTTGCCGTTTCTAATGGAGATTCAGAAGCTGCTCCATATATTGCTTTATCTGAATTGTTTGATGCTAATATGTATTTATTAGATACGATTAACAATAGTTTAAGTAGTGACGTTAAAAAATCTAATTACGGAAAAAGATTACAAAAATTTATTGACGACATTAAGAAATCTGAAAACGAAACTCAGAAAAAATAAAATAAAACTTAAATAGTCTCTTAAAAAAGTTCAATATTATTAAATATTGAACTTTTTTTTATTTTTACAGCTTTTAAAAACCATGTAAAACTATATAAACTATGAAAAGGTATACACTCCTATACATTTCAACACTCTTATTTACCAACATTTCATTCGCGCAATCAAAGAAACAAGTCTCTAGAGATTGGACTTCTTTTGGTCAGAGTATTGAAATTACGTCGAACACTGAAAAAAAATTCAAATTAGTCGGACATTTAAAAACTGAACCAAAAGACAAATCTGCTTGGTCTGGCTTATGGGCTAGAGTTGATACTAAAAACGACGAACCTGGTTTTTTCGACAATATGAGAAATCGACCAGTAAAAACGAACACCTGGAAAGAATATACTATCGAAGGTGTTATTAATAAAAACTCTAAAACATTAAATTTTGGAGGATTATGTTTAAACAACGGTAAGTTTTACTTTGATAACATCAAACTTTATATTGAAGATGAAAACGGAAAATTTCAAGAAATGCCTTTCTTAAATAGTGATTTTGAAGATACTATTAAAGATAATACCGTTAAAAATTGGTTCGAATCTACAAGAAACAAAACTACGGTTAGAGTAAAAGAGTTTACACTAGAAGGAAGTAAAGACGCTGTATCTGGAAAACAATCTTTATTAATTACTGGGTCTGGAATTAAAGTTCCGGAATATGAATTAGGTAAAATAGGAAAAGATAATGCAGAAAACCCTCAAATCGATAACATGATTGCTATGTTAGAAGATTTGAAAGGTAGACTTGAACGTATTGTTAAAAATTTACCTCAAGAACATGTAGATCACTTGCATGATGATAAAGCCAACCGTTTTGGAGCTTTAGTTATGCATTTAGCAGCTGCTGAAGTATACTATCAAAAATATACTTTTGGTTCTTCTATTTTTGATGAAGAAAATCCAGAAATGTGGAAAGTTGGTTTAGATTTAGGTGATAAAGCTAGAGAAATGTTTAAAGATAAACCTATAAGCTATTATTTAGATTTATTTGATAAAGTTAGAGCTAAGACTATTGAAGAATTACGTAAAAGAGATGATAAATGGTTCAAGCAAGTAAATGCAGGAAACAGCATGTCTAATCAATATTCTTGGTTTCATGTAATGGAACATCAGTCTAGTCATTTAGGTCAGATTTTATTTTTACGTAAAAGACTTCCTCCTTTAAATGAAGAAGTAAAACTTAAAAAAGAAATTAAAAACTAAAATATAAATCCTGCTAATCAGCAGGATTTTTTATTTTTAGAGAACTAAAAACATATAATTGCTATCTAATTTTTCAGAAAAAACTTTCTGAAAAAATTAAGCTCAACTAAAATATTATGGATCAGAATCAATTACCGACAGCCATTGTTTTACCTACTTTAGATATCAACATAGAAGATCAATGGGAAAAAACAAGAGGAATAGCTACACCTCGATTTTCAACAGTTTCAGAAATACATCCAAATCAAAACTTTCAAGTTATTATTGTACTTGGAAAATATAAAATAGTAGATAATAAAATTCGAGTTAATATTACCTGTGATATTGAAAGCACTGATGGAAAAACTACTTTACCTAGTGACTTTAATATTACGTTAGAAGCCAATTTAGATAAGTTTATCGGTTTAATTCTTTTACCTAAGCTTCCTGTTTTTACATTTAATTCTACTTATCCTGAAGATGAATATAAAGTAATCGTAAAAGTAAACGATACACAAACAGAAGAAGATGTAGAAGTTATTGAAAACACAGTTACACTTCGTAAAGATTTCCCAAATAAACCTCTTGAATTAAAAGATGAATTAGAAACATGGAGACAGAACTATTATTTAGATCCGAAACCTAATGAATTACTTCATGCTTATTTTAAATCTTTAGATGAAATCGGAATTAACAACGATGCAAGTATTCTGTTTTATGTAGAAGCTTTAAATAATTCTTTATTTCTTGCTGATGATATTAATAGACTATTAGCTGATGGAAATTTACCTCAACTACATAGAAACGGACTAAATATTTTATTGGCAAGATCAAACTATAAAAATGTAGACCTAGAAAACTTCTCTGATCAAGAATTAAAGATACTTCATGAAATACGTGAAGAAGGTTTTTACAATCTTTTATTGTTAGAAGAAACTGTATCACATCCAATAGGGTTAGATATGCTTTGGAGTTTATTCTTTGCTAATGGTAAATATGAAAATATTGAAAAAATAATTGATGCCTTAGCACTTACTGAAGGAAAAGATCCTGAAAATTTAAAAGACTTACCACAAGAAGAAGCTATTGCTTTCGCCATTGGATCGGCAAGTTTTTGGTCGTTAGGTGTAAATGGAAAACATCATCCTTTAGTTAGAACCTTTATGATTTACAAAGTAAATCAACCGAATATTCCTGAATATGTAAAAGATTCGTTAATCTCTATTCTGACAGAAATGGACGCTGAAGAAAACTGAAAAACAAAAAAAAATCCCACAAATATGTGGGATTTTTTTATTGTAGCTTATTCTTAAATATTTTCTAAAGCTTTTCTTATTTCAGAAATCTCAGCTCTTTTTGTGTAATCTTCTTTTACAAAAGCATATTGAATTACATGATCATTATCTATTACATAAGTAGCTGCCATTGGTAACTCTCCTGTTGTATTTTGATTATGCTTTTCTAAATCGATTTTAAATTCGTTACTATAGATGTTTTCTAATTCTTCATCTAGTTTAAAAACTAATCCAAGCTCTTTTCCTAATTTATTATCTATATCGCTTAACACCTCAAAAGTTAGTTCATTCTTCTCTTCTGTAGTTAAAGAACTATCTGGTGTTTCAGGAGAAATTGCTACTAAATTTGCTCCTAAATTTTTAAACTCTGGTAATGCTTGTTGAAGTGCTTGTAACTCTAAATTACAATACGGACACCAACCGCCTCTATAAAAAGAAATCACTGTAGCCTTCTCTCCTTTTATGTTATTCAAACTAACTTCTTCTGACTTTACGTTAGGCAATTCAAAAGAAGGAAAAGTATCTCCCACTTTAAATGCTTCAGCTGATATTTCTTTTGTGATTAAATCGTTTGTAGTTTTATCCATCACCTCTAAAATAGATGTTGGAATTTTCTTTCTTCCTAAAGCTACTCGTGCTTCTAAAGCTTCTGCTAAACTCATATTTTTTTTAGATTTATCTTATAATCTTATAGTCTGAGAGTTTTAGAAATAATTACAAAAAAACCGTTGAGAAAACTCAACGGTTTTTAGTTTTATAAATAAAAAAAATTACTTTTCTGAAGCAACATATTTATTCACTAAATTTTCTAAAACATTTAATGGTAACGGACCGTTAGTTAAAACTACATCATGGAATTTTCTAATATCAAACTTATCGCCTAAAGCCTTTTTTGCTTTTTCACGTAACTCAATAATTTTAATCATTCCAATTTTATAAGCTGTAGCTTGACTAGGCATTACAATATGACGTTCCACCATTTTAACAGCATCTGCTTCTGCATTTGGAGTATTATCTGTATAATATTTGATTCCTTCTTCACGAGTCCATTTTTTGGCATGAATTCCTGTATCTACCACTAAACGACAAGCTCTCCATAATTCCATTGCTAAACGACCAAAATCTGAATATGGATCTGAATAGAATCCCATTTCTTTAGGAATAAACTCAGAGTATAATCCCCAACCTTCAACATAAGCCGTATAACGACCTAATTTTCTGAACATTGGAACATCTTTTAATTCTTGGGCAATAGCGATTTGCATATGATGTCCTGGAATTCCTTCATGATATGCTAATGCTTCCATTTGATAAGAAGGCATACTTGCCATATCATACATATTTGCATAATATGTTCCTGGTCGAGAACCATCTAAAGCAGGTTGCTGATAAAATGCTTTTCCTGCAGATTTCTCTCTAAAAGCTTCTACAGCTTTTACCTGCAAATCAGCTTTTGGTTTTGTAATAAATAATTCATCTAAACGAGTTTTCATGCTATCGATGATAAACTCAGCTTTATCCATATATTCTTTTCTACCTTTATCACTATCTGCATAGTAGAACTGTTTATCTGTTTTCATGAATTTAAAAAAGTCTTGCAAACTTCCTTTAAAACCAACTTTTTCTTTAATAGCATTCATTTCACCATGAATTCTAGCAACCTCTTTTAATCCTATTTCATGAATTTCATCTGCTGTTAAATTTGTTGTAGTTGTTCTTTTTAAAGCATTATTATAAAAAGTAGTTCCGTTAGGAAATTTCCATGCTCCGTCGTCTGTACTCGCAACCTTTTCTTGTGCTTCTAATGTTTTAATTAGATTTGTATACCCCGCAAAAACATTCTCTTTTAATGCTTTTTTTGCAGCTGTAATTAAAGTTGTTTTTTCAGCTGCATCAATTTCTAATTTAGCTACTTTATTTTCAAAATCATTTAATAAAGTACTTTTCTCGTTAGAAGTATCGAAAGGCTGACCTTTGATTAAGTTTTTTGAATCATCTAAAACACGAGCAAAAACAAACTTAGGAATCATAATACCTGCTTCTTGTCTTTTCTTTAATCCTTTAACTAATTCAGCAAACATTGGTTCTATTCCTTTTAACCTACTGATATAATTTTCTGCATCTTTTTTAGATCTAATTTGATGCATATTAATTAAAAATGCTGGAATTTCTGCTTGAGAACCATGCATTTGGTTTACAGGATACGTATACAATCTATATTTATCATCTTCAATTGTTTCTTCTAAACTTTGCTTAAAAAGATCGTAGCTCAACTTAGTAGCGTCGTCTAAAGCATTTACGTTTACGGAATCAGTAATCCATTGTAACGCTTGTTTAGTAAACTCTAATTCTTTGTCTTGAAATTCATCTGAAATATCATCCCATTTATCTGCATCTTTATTCATACCTAAATATGTTTGATACATTGGATGACGATCTAATGTAGCTGCGAATTGCTTTTGAAAAAAGTCGTTTACTTTTTTAGATTCTTTTTGAATTGTTTCTTGGGAAATTGGCTCTTCCTTTTTAGTTTCTGTTGTACAAGCACCAAAAACATATAAAGAACAAGCTAACATTGTACTTTTACTAAAATTTAGTTTCATTACAGTTTTGAATTGATTTTTGTAGTAAATATAATTAATAATAAAAAAAGCACTTCTTAACGAAGTGCTTTTCCAAGTTATCAAACATGTATTATCTATTGGTTACTCGAAGTGATATTCTTTCCACCCCTAACTATATAAAAATACGATCTTCTATTTCGTTGATGTTGTTCTTCTGTACATTTATTCTGGTTTGCGTCGTTACAATTATTTAATAATTGATCTTCACCATAACCAACAGCACTTTCAATTCTATTAGGTGCAATTCCTCTTGAAATTAAATATTCTTTAGTTGCTTTAGCCCTATTCGTTGATAAATTTCTGTTATATGCCTTTGAACCTCTACTATCTGTGTGTGATTCTATTCTAATAACCATAGTTGGATTATTCTTCATTACAGAAACTATATTTTCTAACTCATATTTAGAATCTTGTCGAATAGTATATAAATCGAAATCAAAATAAATTGGATGAATTACAATTTGAGATTCTTGTCCTTCTTTATTAACTATAAAAGATTCTAATGCTAAATTCGCTGTGATTACTTTTTTATCTACATTAAGAGTTGCTGTTTCTTTCTGATCGTTTCTATAGTCATTTTTTGAAGCTGCAACTGTGAAAGCTTTTTTACAATCGATACTTTTAAAACTATAGCTTCCATCTTCATTCGTCAGTTGTTTAGAAACTGGCTCTCCTTTATCGTCGATTAAACGAACCAAAGCTCCAGGAATTGGAGTTCCTAATTTTAAATCGGTTACTATACCTGCAATTTCTTCTTTACATTTATTAATAGTAAAACTGTAAATATCATCATCTCCTTTTCCTCCTTTTCTATTTGAAGAAAAGAATCCGTTTGTTCTTTCTCTATTAATAACAAAACCAAAATCATCACGAGAACTATTTACTGGTTTCTCTAAATTCACTGGTTTTGTGTATTCGTTATTTTCGATTTTAGATTCGAAAACGTCTAATGCTCCTAAACCTAAATGACCATCTGAAGAAAAATATAAGGTTTCATCACTTCCTACAAATGGAAACATTTCTCTTCCTTCTGTATTAATTTCTCTACCTAAATTGACAGGTTTTCCATAAACATCTTCCTCATAAATTTTAACTTTATAAATATCTGTTTCCCCATATCCGTAAGGCATATCTGAAACAAAGTATAAAGTTTTTTCATCTGGACTTAATGCTGGATGTCCGATTGAATAATCGTCGCTATTAAAAGGTAATTCTTGAATATCTTTCCATTCATTTCCTTCTTTTCTGGCTTTATATATTTTTAAATGAGAAATATTTTTCTTGTCTCCTTTTAAAGAACTACCGTTGTAATTATCTCTTGTAAAAAACATAGTTCTTCCATCTTTAGTAATAACTGCATTAGACTCATGATATTTAGTACTTAAAGATGTTAATCTAATAGGATTTTCTACTTCTAAAATTTTGTTTGTAGATTTAACCAAATACGTTTTATATACATTTAAATAAGGTTGATCGTTCCACTTATACAAGTCTTTTTTCTTCAACTTGTCTTCAGCAATAATTGGTTTTGTTGAAGCAAAGTAAAACATATCATCGTAAATAAATCCTCCAAAATCGGAGTACTTAGTATTGGATGAAATATTATGAACGTTTAAAAAAGCATCGTTTGTTGATGAATATTCACTGAAATAATCTGAATTTTTAACTAAAGCTTTAGGACGACTATCTTCTCGTTGAACATCTTCTATTTTTAGAAGCCATAAATCTGATTTTTCTATATTACCTGTACTTCTTAACGATTGTGCATATCTAAAAATATGATTGGCAGTTGCTTCTTTTGTATAATTTTTCATGAGTTTATTATACCAAGGCACTGCTTTTTCAAATTCACTATTAAAATAATATGAATCGGCAAGTCTACTCAACACTAAATAAGAATTATCTCCTTTCTTATTAATGTCGAGATACATATCTGCTGTTTTTTTGTACGCAAATTCTTTAAAGTAACGATCAGCTGTTCTTAACTGTCCGAAACTAACAGCTATGCTAAAAATGGTTAGTATAAATAGTACTTTTCTCATCAGTATATATTTTAATGATTAGAAGAATCTTGGTGATTTCACCGTTTTCTTTGGAGTTCCTTCCCAACGTAACATTAATTCATAAGTTCCTGAATTATAATTACTGTAGTTAGATGTAGTTAAATCGTAAGCGAAACCTAGATTAAAGTTCTTAGCAAACCTAAAACCTAATAATGCACTTATAGAATCATCCCATCTCCAAGCCACACCTGCATTAAATTTTCCATTGAAAAGAAAATTAGCAGAAAGATCTAATGATAAAGGAGCTCCATTTACCACTTTAACTAAAGTTGCTGGTTTAAACTTAACAGACTCACTTAAATCGAAAACATAACCACCAATTAAGAAAAAGTGTAATCGTTCTGTTGCTACATTTCCTCCATTAAAAGTATCATCATAATGTTCTGTTCTTAAAATGTTTGGAACAGCTGCTCCTAAATACCATTTCGGTTTGTAATAAAATACACCTGCACCAATAGTAGGTAAAAATCGATCTAAAACTCCTAATAATTGATCGGATTGTGTCTCTGGATTTCCTCTTCTAGGATCTACATTTAAACTTCGTCCACCTAATTTTAAACCAAAAGATAAATTCGCATCTTCACTTAATTTAACTCCGTAAGAAATATTTGCATCTAGAGATAATTCTCTCGCTGGTCCTATTTCATCATTAATTAAATTAATTCCTAAGCCTACTCCACTTGTTCCAAGTGAAGTATCGAAGCTTAGTGTTTGTGAGTCTGGTGCACCGTTTACGCCAACCCATTGTGTTCTTGCTATTGCGGTAATGATAGTATAACCATTTGTACCAACATAAGCAGGGTTAACACTCATTGTATTATACATATATTGTGTAAACTGTGGATCTTGTTGCGCATTTACCATATTACTGACAAATAATAGTAAGGCAACTGTATACTTTATGATATCTTTCATTGTATAATGATTTTTTCTTTTCATGAATTACTTACTGTTAATGTATAACCATCCTGTCATTGGTTCTGAACCATCACCTAAATCTATTACGTAGAAATAAGTTCCTGTAGGTAATTTGTCATCTTCTACAACAGTCGCTCTACCATTTGATATACCTCTAAATGCTTTATCTGCATTATTATAACCTTGTATTTTATACACAGTATTACCCCAACGATTGAATATTTCTACAGTATTATTTCTGTATTTATCGTTGTTAATTCCTTGAATATTGAAGAAACTGTTATCTGAATCACCATTAAGTGTTAAGATGTTAAATACTTCAATATCATCGTCGTCTTGATCTAAATAATCTGGCGTACCATCTCCATCTGTATCGATAGCATCAACTGGATCACCGTTAGAATCTGGATCTGGATTTTCATCACTTGTATCTTTTCCATCTCCGTCATCATCTTCATCTAGATAATCTGGAACACCATCTCCATCTGTATCTTGAGCATCTGTTGGATCACCATCTCCATCTTCATCTGGATTTTCCTCTTCTGTTAAGATTCCATCTCCATCATCATCTTCATCTAAATAATCAGGTGTACCGTCACCATCTGTATCGACATCTGTAGGATCTCCAGTTGGATTACCAAACTCATCTACATCTTCTTCACCAGTTGCTACTCCATCATTATCATCATCAGTATCTCTAAAATCTGGAATATCATCATCATCTGAGTTTTGTGTATCACTAGCTCCATTATCTAAATTATCATTAGAATCGAAACCGTCATCTAAGTTTGTACCTTCAAAAGCATCATCTAAACCATCTCCATCTGTATCAACTCTGTCTGGCTCAATATCAGCTATTCCATCTCCGTCTGAATCGAATGCCTCAACGATATCTGGCACACCATCTCCATCTGAATCTTCATCTAAATAATCTGGAATACCATCGCCATCTGTATCGACAGGTGTACCTATTGGAGTCCCTCCATTATCTGGGTCGTATGCATCATCTAAACCATCTCCATCTGTATCATTTCCTGTTGGTGGCACATAACCTTCAGTTGGTTGTACTTCTACATTATCTGGAATACCATCATCGTCTGAATCAATATCTAAATGATTTGCTACTCCGTCTCCATCTGTATCGAAACCTTCTTCTGGTAAATTATCGTTGTTTCCTACTGTTGGATCATTATCGTCATCATCTAAATATAATGGAACTCCATCACCGTCAGCATCTGTATCTGGATCAACTCCACCTGGTGTTTCATCTACATCTAAAATTCCATCATTATCATCATCTACATCATTTGCATTAGAAATACCATCACTATCATTTTCATCTGAAACAGTTATGAATACCACTGCTGTATCACAAACTGGTGTTCCTGATTCATTGTTACACACTTCATATTCTACTGTTACTGTTTGACCAGCCTCTCCAGCTAAAGGAGTGTATAATAATGTTCCTGCTCCTGGATCAAATATTATTGTTCCTTGTGCAGTTCCATTTCCTGTATTTACAATACTTGTTGTTCCTAAGTTGTTTGGATCAGAATTATCTAAATAATCATCATTTCCTAATATATCTATTAATGTAGATTCTCCTAACTCTGCTAAACTTGTATCATCTTGTGCTGTTGGATCATTTGGATTAGGATCTGTAGCATCTGAATGACCATCATTATCTGTATCAGCATCTAAAGGATCTGTTGTTACTCCATCAGGATCTAATGTTGTATCTGGATCATCAACTCCAGTTAATTCCTCTCCATTATTCAATCCATCTCCATCACAATCTAATTCACTCCAAGCTGCATCAACTAAAGCAACATCTTGACTTGAACCTTGATAATCACATGGATCATTTGGATTTGTTCCATCTACAGCTTCTTGACCATCGGTAACTCCATCTCCATCTGTATCTGGATC
>ERZ1740052.208-NODE-208-length-20160-cov-15.030142_pt1 | contig 20160 bp, 11 predicted proteins | sample MGYA00581750_ERZ1740052 | MGnify/ENA primary metagenome ERZ1740052 (study PRJEB43018, sample SAMN04849743) | marine metagenome | isolation source: floating plastic debris | place: Pacific Ocean | collected 2008-08-30 | study: EMG produced TPA metagenomics...
ACAATTACATTTAACATTATCTATTTGAGGATATTTTCCTATTACCTCTAAATCGATAAGATTTGATATTTTGTAATATTCCATCTTTTTAAAAAATTAAATCGTTTAAATGTACATTAGGGTTATCTTTTATTATTTGTTTCATTTTAGATATTATGTTTTCTAATTCTTTTAAAGTATCTTCAGGAGATAAATTTACAGAAATATTATCAAGTAAGCTTCTTATTCTTCCGTCATATAAAGAATGATTTGGTTGATTTCTCCACGTAGCAACCGGAATACCATTTAATATTTCGTCTATATGGAAAGGATTAACTTCGTACCTAGCAGCTTTTTGTATAGTTCGATGAGTTTTCAAGTTTCTTGATATAACATGATGAGCTTGTTTACTAGCGTCATTTAAAATATTTAAACCTTTTCTAAATTTTTTACTATTGTAAACTCCAAAATCAACAATACCATTAACTACTTTATGAGTATACCTGACAAATCTACCATTAATCAAAATTAATTTACCCCATTTTGAGGATTGTGCTGTGATTTTCCCTACTATTTTAATTGTTTTACCTCCTGGTACTATAGCTAATAAAATAAAGCCAGCAGCTTTCCATCTTGCTACTTGCTGTCCATCAAAATCTTTACCATCAATTAATATTTTAATATCTTCAAAAGGGAAAACGTAACTTCCTAGTACTTTTGCGAAACCAATACCTCCTAAGTCGAACATTATTCTTAGCTCATCTGCTGTACTAATATTTTCTTTTAAGAGATAATTTGCCCAGTTTTCAGATTCAGGAAGTTTTATGTACCAATAATTTTCGTTACCTCCTTCTGAAGTAAATTTTTTTGTAAAAACAGAATTACTATTTAGAATTAACTCATTTGGGCTTCTCAATACACGAGATCCATCCGTCATCTGATACATTGTGTATTGATTGTTTATGGCTACATGTGTATATTCTTGATCTATCCTATTATTCAGTCTACCTGACTGCCTTTTAAACTTAAATTTAAGTTCTTGATCAATAAAACCAAGTTCGATTTGACCATTTACAAAATTAATAGCATCTGCGGAATTAGAATTTCTGTTTAAGAAATTATTGTACTCTATTGCTTTCTTACCATTAGCAAATAGGTAGCTTTTAAGGTCATTATCCGTAATATTGAGTTTATTGCTAAGATCATCAATAAATTTTAGATGTGCTTGATAATCTTTAACGCCATTATCCCACAAATAAGTACCATTACCGTTAGCGTATGAAATATTTAATCTATCATATAAGTGTCGTATATCCTTAAACTCAAAAGCTAGTCCTAACCATTTATCAGAAAGATAACTTGGCACATTCATTCCGTTTCTGGTCATTATCTCACGAATGATTCCACCTTCAGAAATGACATGCTTATTATTTTTGAATAATTCAAATAGTATTTCAGGAAAATTAATAAGTAAGCCTCTTCTAGCTTGATATTTCATCCTAAACTCAATCAATAAATCTTTACTTCCTTCAATTTGTGTATTTATAGATGCATTAGTATCTGCCGAATAATAACTAGTATTGATATCGTCGAATTTAGTTCCGTCTAAGGCACTTGATAAAAGAGCATTAATTAGTTCAACACTACGGGAATTATAATCTTTAGCTTTAAAATGACGAGCTACTTCGTCTTTTAGTTTATAATTAGCATCTAAATATTCCTTGAGTCTAGGGTCTAGTGTATTAAAAGCTCCTTCTAATAGTGCATTATTTAGACTAATAGATTTTAGTAGTATTTGATAATTATCACGAGAGATTAAACCGCCATGTCTTCTGGTTGCATAGTCTTCAATAAAAGCAGGTGTTCCAAAATCTTTAGGAAAAATTCGTGCACTTATTAGTACTATATTTGGATCAGGTAGTCTTCTAGGGATATTATTGATATGTATTTGCATAAAATCTAACTGTTCCCATCGTTGAAAACTTCCTTGATGTACTCTTTGTTTTACAAAAAGTTCTTCAAAAATATGATGATTAAAACCGCCAAAAATTTCAGAGTTACTTATTTCTTTCATTTTATCGCGGATGCTTTGCGATAGTTTTAATGAATAATTGTTGGTGTTGAATTTGTTTATTTCAGCATTTTTCAAAGGGCGAAGCTCCGAGGTGTTTTTAATATCTCTTAATGGCTTCCCATTAATTTCTATATGGTCATAACTAGAAGGAGATACCCCTACATCAAGTAGACTAGCTTTTAAATCATAAAGTCTAATATTTTTTAAATAACCGTCTTGTTTTTTTAGTTTACCACTTATAACCCCTCCATATTTATCAATTGATTTTTTTACATTAGGATACACATTCCTAGATTCATAGTGTTGGTACATATACTTACGTGCCTGACCTAAATCTCTAAAACGTTTGTTAAAGTTATCTTCGATTTCTTCTTTAATTATTCTCTCTTGTCTTTCGTACCATTTATTGAGCCGTTGTTCGTAGGCTCTTTTAACTAGGTTATGTGCAAATAAGACAGAATTTATATCATATTTAAAGGAGAAATCAGGAACATGTTCAACAGGAGTCTCTATGGGTAATCCTAATACTAGATCGTTTTGATCTATTACCTTAAATTCTTTTATGGCTTTAATTTCGGTGATTGATTGCGGGTGTATTGTATAATAACATAGTGTTAGTATAACAATAAGTATATTTTTGATTTTCATTTGGAGCATTTTTATTTTTTAATAATTGAAGTTGTTTTTTTCTTACCGTCTACATATACAGAAATGATATACATTCCTTTTTGTAGTTCATTACCGTTAAGAAAATAGATGTATTCGCCTTTATCTTGTTTTTTATCATTTTGAAGCACTTTCCTATATCCAGAATTCATATTGGTTACTTCTATGCTGATAGTACTAGAGTTTTCTAAAGAATAGGCTATGTATAACTTCTCTTGAAATGGGTTAGGGTATAGTTTGATGAATTTATCAATGGTATTAAGTTTTGATATCACTTCTTCACTAATATTTTTACCATTTTCAGTTTGTTTTTGCTCTTTAGAAAGCAACATGTAAAATTTAGTACCTGGTTCTTTTAGTTCAATCGCATCACTTTCTAAAGAAATAATAAGATGACTAGTTCCATTTACTTTTTTTAACCGAACACTACTTTCTTTAATTCGATAGTTAACTACCGCTTCATCTTTATGATTAAAGAAAGTTCTATGAATTTCTAAGTTTAGATCATCAAAAGATATTGACTCCATACCATCAGTAGCAATTCCGTTTATACTTTTAGAAGGGAGGTTAAAGGAGTATCGCGTGGTTTCTGTTTCAGGGTTGAACTCAAGTATAGTTTTAACAGGAATACGTTGTAAAGTAGCCTTATCCGACCAGTTCATTTGAATTAAAGTACCGTTCCATTTACCACTAATTAATTCAGAGCCATATATAGTAGTATTACTATCATTAAAAGTATCTTCTAAAAGTGTTTTTTCAATAGCTGTTAACTCATAGTTTTCTGCTTTATGCTCATTCATACAAGCAAGCATTACTTTACTATCAAGACTTTTATTGGTTTTAAGAAGCTCCAAAGCTCTTTGCTTGTTTTTTGATACTCCATTACCGAAATAGTGTGCCATCGCTAACCAATGTTTAGCCATAGGATAGTTGGATTTTTTAAACAGTTTAACTGCTTTATTATAGTTCTGGGTTACTCCACCGATACCTTTATAATGCATATATCCTAGGCTATATGTACCTTTATCAAAACCTAGTTGATGTGATTTTCTATACCATTTTCTAGCCTTTCTAATATTAATATCAGTTCCGATACCATATTTATATAAGTCTCCTAGATAACAAGCAGCTTTACCGTCTTTTAATTTGGCGGCTTTTTTTATCTGCTTGAAGCCTTTTTCTTGTTGGATTACATCCTTACTTTTCATGTTTAATACACCCATGACCAGTAAAGCAGGTGGGTATTTGTTCTTAACGCAAGGTTTTAGATACTCAATAGACCTTAACGAGTCTTTTTCTACAAGTGCGCTTCCTTTGAGATAGAATAGTGCTTCGTTGACATTATAGTCACACTTGTTTTGTAGTTGCTGAGCTTGTGTTGTTGTAACTACAAGACAAATAGCAAACCATGTGGTTTTAATTACATTCATATGATTGGTGTTTAATGATTACGGGGTTAAAAAATGGCAATAGTATTACTGCATGAACACAGGATCATGTTATTTTTACTATTATAAAAAGAAGGGTAAAATGCTAATAATTAGGATCTAAATAGCGATTTTTCTTTTTCCGAGGACAAAAGTATTGTTTGTTATTACATAAGGCAAGTCGATTTTCAATGATTGTATTTTACATTAAATAGTATACTTTTTTACTTACAATCTAAGTTGTTATAATAGATCCATGTAATTTAAAAAAGCCAACCCAAACAAGATGTTTGAGCTGGCAACCTTAGGGAAAAATAGAAAAATTAGTTATAAACCAAAGTCCCCCGACTTTCTATTAAAAAACTAACTAACCTTCTATTTTTAGTATCGAAAAGATCATTATTACCATTCTTCGCTCAACCAAAGCAAATCTTTTCTAAAATAGAGTTCCCAAACTGATTTTTAATGAATTAACAAGTACGTTTTTTTTAGTATTAATATTAAAAGAGTATAAAGTCATACTTTGTTATTTTCTCATTAACTACTTATATACATAATTTGTATATATTTGAGTTGTACGAAACAAATATAGGGACAAATGTCACAAAATAAAAATATAAATGTGACTTTTTTCTTTTTTTTATGAAAGATAGGATAAAAGAGGCCATAAAGAAATCGGGTTATTCAACAAAGCAGATAGCAGATATGTTAAGTATCAGCTATGACGCTTTTAGAAAAGCAATAAATAGAGGTAGTCTTAACGAAGGCTATCTAATATTACTTGAGCATAAAACAGGTATTTCGAAGCAATATGTATTAGATGGTGTGCATCCTGTGATAAAGAGTAGGGAACAGATCATTTCTGAGTTTGTGGATATTGATGTAGTAGAACTTTTAGATAGTATTGACAAACAAAAAATCATTAGTTACATATTGCTCAGAGAGAAAGAGTTTATTAAAATGGAGTCTTTTAATTTATTTATTGACAAACAAAAAGTATCAAAAAAACTAAAAGAAGTTATTTCAAATAAAACTAAAGATAGTTAAGCGAAATATATTTAATAAAAGATTTTTCTATGGGAGTAAGCTCTTCATTTCTCAGCTCCTTTTTTTTTATTCTTAAAGTTTCATTTAATAATTTTTTCTCATTTTCATATTCTCTTTTTATATAATCTTCAAACGAAATAAGAATCTTCTCTTTAGTATCATTATCGATATTAAAACCGATTTCTTCTAATTTTTTTAGTATCTCTTTTCTTTCCTTAGCGTCCATCTTCAGTTACAGATTTTAGCGTTTCAAATATTTTTTCATCCATTTTTTTTGAGTTTTCTATCACATCTTCTTTTTTGAGTTTGCTCTGAAGACCCTTATCATTTAATTTGTAATAATGATTGACTTTTATATCACCTATCAAATTAATTAAATTAGAAATAAATACTTTAAGTTTTTGTTCTGAAGCTAGGAAAATATTTTGAATCAAGAAAAAGAACTTCGCAGAAAAGATAGAAAGAAATAGCATGCTAATCCAATAATAGTAATTGGGGTAATCAGGCGTACCAAATAATTGCTTTTTTGGGATGAATAAATTTATCATGAAATAACAGCCTACATACATAAACATATTTGCACCAAAATTAATAACTTTTTTATGTTCATTAGACTTTGATGCAAAAAACTTAGTGAATAAAGCACTACATATAATGCATAAATTAATACCTAGTGCGTTTAGAAAAGAGGACATATATGCATACCCAAATATGCCCTTTTCATCATTTGTGTTATATATCACGTGAATAAAACGAGATATACACCCTACAAATATAAGTAAGGTAACATATAAACTGCTACTCTTGGTTGTCAGGTATTCCGTTGCAGTTTCTGTCGTTTTGTGGACAATCCTTGATAGGATCGATTTTAGATGATTCACTTCCCTTTATCTTTAATTGTTCAAGTGTTAATTGTTCTAATTCTTTCGATGAATCAGAACAGTTTGTTAACAGAAGTGTACTAAAAACCATTGCTAAAATTAATGATACTTTTTTCATTTTACTCTAATTTAAATTAATACTAGAGTAAATATAGTACAGTAATTTTTAGATTTTTAATAAAATCCAGATAACACGTTATTTTAATATTTAGGATTAAAACAAATATAAACCAAAAGGCATTCTTAGGGAATTAAGGGCAATTTTATTCATTATTGATTTATTTCGGGGTTAATTCTAAATATTATGATAATATTTATGGTGCTAATATAAATAAATTATTTGTTTATAATTAATATTATTAACTACTTCAATATTAACAAGTATGTGTTGAGATATTAGTGTTTGATTTAACTTGAAAAAGTATTTTACATAAACAAATGAGAAAAACTCAAATTTGAGTTAATGTTTAAATATAAAGTAGTGTTAAAATAATTTTAAATAATAATAAGAGATGTAATTAGAATATTTAATTGGTACTGTCAAAGTTAATTCTTTATTCATACCCTTTTTGATTCCCTTTAAAGTAAAAACCCTTGAAAATCAGATGATTATCAAGGGTTCTGCGGAGAAAGAGGGATTCGAACCCCCGGTCCTGTTACAGACAACGGTTTTCAAGACCGCCGCATTCGACCACTCTGCCATTTCTCCATTCGTTAACGATTCCTCGTTTGCGGGTGCAAATATAGTAACCTTTTTTAATTACAGAAAATAAAAAACGTGTTTTTTCAAATTTATTTTCAAAGCTAATGTAACTAGCTTATAGTCAGAAAGTAATATTTTTAAGAAAAACCAATAAGCAGGTGTGTTAATATAAATGAAATAAAAATTAACTTTTATTGATTGATTTTTTCATAGATTTTACGATAAATAAGTAACTTCGTTTAAAATTATAACTTATGTTCAATTCTTTCGGAAATATTTTAAGGTTAACAACCTTTGGAGAGTCTCATGGACCTGCCATAGGAGGAGTAATAGATGGCTTTCCTGCTGGAGTAATAATCGATTTTAATGCGATTCAGAAAGAGTTAGACCGTCGTAAGCCAGGACAATCTAAGATTGTTACGCAACGTAAAGAACCAGACACTGTTGAATTCTTATCAGGAATCTTTGAAGGAAAATCAACAGGAACTTCGATTGGATTTGTAATTAAAAATACCAATCAGAAAAGTAAGGATTATAGTCATAATACAAATATTTACAGACCTTCACACGCAGATTATACTTATGATAAAAAATATGGTATAAGAGATTACAGAGGAGGAGGTAGAAGTTCAGCTAGAGAAACAGCAAATTGGGTTGTTGCTGGTGCCTTAGCTAAGCAGTTAATCTCACACATAAACATAGACGCTTTTACATCATCTGTAGGCGATATTTTTATAGATAAACCTTATCAAGATTTAGATTTTTCAAAAACTGAAAATACTATTGTTCGTTGTCCAGATGAATCATCAGCTGAACGAATGATACAGAAGATTAAAGAAATAAAAAAGGCAGGAGATACTATTGGAGGAACTATTACTTGTGTTGCCAAGAATGTTCCTGTAGGTCTTGGAGAACCTATTTTTAATAAGTTACATGCAGAATTGGGTAAAGCAATGCTCTCAATTAATGCAGTAAAAGGTTTTGAGTTTGGAAGTGGTTTTTGTGGCGCAAAAATGCAAGGTTCTGAGCATAATGATATATTCAATCCAGATGGTACAACACAATCAAATTTATCAGGAGGAATACAAGGAGGTATTGCTAATGGAATGGATATTTATTTTAGGGTAGCTTTTAAGCCAGTAGCAACTATTATGCAGAATCAAGCAACCATTAATTCTGATGGAGAGGCAACAGAAATCCATGGTAAAGGAAGACACGATCCTTGTGTTGTTCCTAGGGCAGTCCCTGTTGTAGAAGCACTTACTGCTTTAGTATTAGCTGACTTTTGGTTACTTAATAAAACAAGAAAAATAGAGTAATTGATGAATGTAAATTTTAGATAGAATAATTTTCTAACAGTGATTTATGTTTTGATTGAAAAAATAATTGAAAGACGTAGCTATAATTTTTTACTTTTAGGCCAACAATAAGTATTCAGTTAATGCATTTCAGTAATCCTATACTTTTCTTAATATGTTCCATAGGTGTTTTTAATGGGTTTTTAGTGAGCTTATATTTTATGTTTTTTAGCAAACAAAAACGAACTCAAAACTTATTATTTGGACTGTTGGTATTTTTTCTAAGCGTACGCATAGGAAAATCTGTTTATGTAATTTTTACGGAAAGAGAAGAACGTAATTTTTGGCTTATTCAAATAGGGTTGTCAGCCTGTTCTCTTATCGGTATTTCATTATATTACTATTTAAAATCTTCAATCCAGAATATAAAAGAAACACCTAACAGTTGGAAATTGCATTTTAGCATACTTGCGGCGTTTATTATAGTTTTAGGAGCTCTTTATCCTTATAAACATAATTACTTCTTATGGAATCATTATTTTGGATATTTCATCTATGTAGTATGGGGAGCTTACTTGTTAGCTTCATTAGTATTAGTGAAAGATATAATCCAAAAATTCATAATACATAAAAATGCATCTACTGCAGAAATCTGGTTACTGGCTGTTTATGTAGCAAACTTACTTATTTTCATAGCTTATATAGTAGGAATGTTTTATTTATATTTAGTAGGAACGATTACCTTTTCAGTTGTGTTTTACGTGTTGTTCTTCTTCTTTTTATCAAAGAATAATAGAGAAATAATATTTCAAGATATACCAGAGAAATATGCAGCTAAGAAAATACAAAATAATGAAGCCAAAGTATTGATATCAAGATTAGATGTGTTAATGAAAGAGGAAGAGCTGTTCAAAAACACAAACATTAAGCTACTGAATGTAGCAAAAAAACTTCAAATTACACCTCATAAATTATCACAGCTTTTGAATGATAATTTAGGTAAAAGCTTTGCTTCTTTTTTAAACGATTATAGAATAGAAGAAAGTAAAAAATTACTACAGCAGAATCAAAAATTAACGTTAGAAGCAATAGGTTTTGAATCTGGGTTTTCTTCAAAATCAAATTTTTATGCGGTTTTTAAAAAAGTAGTAGGACAAACTCCAGCCCAGTACCAGAAGCAGTTTAGTTAAATCTAACGCTCCAGAATTATAAAGTAGGACACCTAAATTATAATGAATCAATAGATTTAAAGATCAAATTAAGAGTTTTGAGTATATCAAAATTTTTAAAAATGAAACAAATTCTATCAACTTTATTTATCTTCTTTTTTCAATTTCTAAATGCGCAATCTGATCGTCAGGACATCGTTAGAGTGATACAAAATTATCAAAATGGCGACACTAACAAAAATTATAAAATACTAGCTGAATCTTTTCATTCTAATGCTATGATGAAGTATGTTTCGTCAAAGTATGGATATAAAGAATACAATGCTTTAAAAATATTTGAAAGTTATATTGGTAAAGCACCTGAAGAGAATAGAAAGAATAAAATAGTATCAATTAGTATTACTGGAAAAGCAGCTTCTGTAATTGTAGAAGCACAGTATCCTAAAAAGGTAGTAGTAGATTATATAAGCCTTTTGAAAATTGATGATACTTGGAAAATTGTGAGTAAAGTTTTTTCAAAGAAAGGTGAGGAGCAGCTTGATGATGTTTTGATAAAGAAAACACTTCAGAATTATATAAACGGAAGTTCATACAATAGTCCACAACTACTAAAAAGTGCTTTTACTGCTGATGCTACACTTTATTTGACAGGAAAAAAAGGCTTTAATCGTTATACTCCCGAAGAGTATAGTAATTTTTTTAAAAATAAAGAAAAGGGAGCGTTTAATGGTCGCAAAGGAGAGATTATACAAGTTGAGAGAACAAAAGACATTGCAACCGCTAAAGTGAAAATATCTAATCCACAATACGGATGGGTTTATGTTGATTTATTTCTGCTGAAAAAAATAGAGAACAACTGGAAAATTATTAGTAAAACAGCAACAAAAACAGAAGGTTAATCGAAATTAATTCAGCATATAATCACAGAACAATGAGAAAAATATTCTTAGGAATAATAGTTTTCGCTACATTATTTTTAAAGGCACAAACAACAATCCCATATCTAAATGCTACTATTGATTTGGATGGTAAATTCGAAGAGAATGTGTGGGAAACATTACCTGTTATTTCCAATTTTAATAATTTATTGCCTACCGATATTGGGTTAGCAGATAATCAAACAGAAGTTAAACTTTTTCATAATGGAGAGCTATTATTTATACAAGCGATTTATAAAGATTCAACAACTAAGGTTCAAGTAAGTTCTTTAAAAAGAGATGTTTCAATAGCATTAAGCGATGCTTTTATAATTGTATTGGATACTCAAAATCAGAAGCAGAGTGGATATCTATTTGCAGTAAATGCATTGGGAACTCAAGTAGATGGGCTTATAGAACGTACGAATAATGGTTATGGTTTAAATTTTAGTTGGAATGCAGTTTGGGAAACAAAAACTTCTCAACAAGGCACAAAAAAATTGTATGAATTAGCAATTCCTTTAAAATCATTAAACTACGATAGTGCAAATTCAATTTTCGGAATACAAATGTATGTTCGAGATATAAAGAACAATTCTTGGACTATTTTAACAGATTTAGCTAGGAATTATCCTACCTATGATCTTCGTTTTACCAGACCTTTTCTCATTGAAAAGTTACCCCAAAAAACATTATCTAGATTTGCTGTTGTACCTTCTATAACGATGAATTATCAAAAAGAGATTAAAAATAATTTTGATAAAACAGACTTTATACCAAGCCTAGATTCGCAATATAATGTTTCGTCTTCCTTGAAGTTAGATGCGACTATAAATCCAGATTTTTCTCAGATAGATGTTGATCAACAGGTGACTAATTTAAGCCGGTTTTCAGTGTTTTTTCCAGAGAGAAGAAATTTTTTCCTAGAAAATGCAGATTTATTTTCAAACCTAGGAGTTGATGAGGTTAATCCATTTTATTCTAGAAGAATCGGAGCCAACTCGAAGATTAATTTTGGATTGAAATTATCAGGTAACGTTTCGCCAAAAACAAGAATAGGTTTTTTAGATGTTCAAACAGAAGAAAATTCTGAAGTCAAATCACAAAATTATGCAGCCTTAGTTGGAGAGCAACAGTTAAATGAAAATTTTACAGCAACTGGTTATATTATTAATAAACAAGTAATAGAAAATTTTGAGTTTAAAAATGATTATAATAGGGTAGTAGGAGCAAATTTAAACTTTAAATCAGATAATAGTAAATGGATTAGTTTAATGAATATAGGAAAGAGTTACACTAATGATATTTCTGGTAAAAATAATTTCTATAATCTTGGATTATGGTATAATAAAAAAGGATTTCGGTGGAATACTTCTGTAAAAAAAATAGAGAGGAACTATATTACAGAAGTAGGTTTTACACCTAGATTATATAATTACGACGCTATAAATGATAATCTTATAAGAGAAGGATATACACAAGCAACTGCTGGTGGTATGTATACAAGATTTTATGAAAAATCTACAGAATTGAATTCAATACGCTTTATAAATTACAATAATAATACATATTTTGACGAAATTGGAAGTTTAATCCAGAGTTCACATTCCCTGAATTCTGCTGTATTTTTCAAAGATTTTTCAGCAGTTTATTACGTTTTTAATTACGATAAAATAAACTTGAAATATGGGTTTGATATTTTACAAAATGGCTTGGCATTGACTCCAAGTAAGTATAATAATTATAACTTTAAAGTTGGATATAATTCTGCAAATAATCAGAAATTTAGATACCGGTTTAATTTGCAAAAAGGTAAGTTCTATGATGGAAGTAAAACTTCCGGTGGTGTTTACGTAAATTATCAATTATTACCTTACGCTAACATAGAAGGGGCATATGATATTAATCATATAGATTTAAGTATATTGGGTAAGGAAACTTTTCATTTGGCTAAAATAACAGGTGAAATTTTCTTTAATAATCGTTTGAACTGGACTACTTATTTACAGTATAACAATCAGCAAAATAATTTTAATATCAATAGTCGTTTGCAATGGGAGTATAAACCTTTATCATATGTTTATTTCGTTATAACTGATAATTTAGATGAAGATTTACAACAGCAAAATTGGGGAGTTGCATTTAAAATGAATTATCGTTTTGATTTCTGAAAAGAGTACTGTGTAGACATAAAAAAACTCGAAGCTTAAACTTCGAGTTCTTTATTTTCTATTCTTTATTTTTTCACGACTTTTAAAAAGTCATTATTTCCTTCGGAGTAAACTTTGATAATATATGTGCCTGTTTGAAGTCTAGACATGTCAATTTCAATTAGATTTTCATTTGTGTTACTACTTATAATTTTCTGACCAATTAAATTGTATACTTCAAACTTGGTAATAGATGAATCATTCTTGATAGTTAGGAGATTAGTAACAGGATTCGGAAAGTATGTTAATGTATTAGAAATAGATAATTCGTCATTAACACTCAATACATCATTAAGGTTGTCAATTTTTAAGTCATCTATTAATATATCATTAAAGTAAGCTGAACCAACACTATCTTCTGTTATAATAAACTCAATCTCTATATCATCTCCTACTAGTGGTATATTTGAAATATCAAAAGTATAAGTTTTCCATCCATTATCTGTATTACCCTGAAGCGTTAGTAAGTTATGTGTATCCCCAATTAAATCAATAATATTAACTTCAAGAGTATTGTATGTGTTATCATCCGGGTTCACGCTAAATAAAGAGAATTCAACTGACGGATTAGTTAATTGAGAGATATTTATAGGCATTGTAACAAGTTTACTTCTCTGGTTACTACCATTAGGAATAGATCCGTCAATCCAAGCAAAATTAGTACCACCACCAGGAGTGTGGTCGCCAGCTGATGAGGCAGCATAATCTGGAAAAGTATTGAATCTCCAGTTTTCACTACCATATTCCCTCCAACAACCTGGAGTTGTATTTGAAGAGAAATTTTCATAATAAGGAGCATCCACAGTTTCACAAACTGTATTAAATGTATGAGGACCGCTCCATAAACTATTAGATGATGCAGTTTCTGTTTCACAAATAGACCTAATATAGTATTGATATTCAACAGGAAAATCTAGATTAATAATTGTATATGTATTGGTATTTGTCTCTGTTTTAATACCACTTCCAATTGTAAAACCAGAAAGACCGTATTCGATCTCCCATTTTTGTTCATCATTTCCAGCCTGCCAGTTTACAGTAGCTGTTGTACTGGTTATATCTGAAGTGTATATGTTATTTGGTACAGAACAATCGTCAGTTATACATTCTACAGTAGCTTCCCACCCTGAATATGTAGCTGAACTATCAGATGTAAATTTAAATGTAAGTGAACCAGTGCTATGCGTTGACACAATTAATCCAGGTGAATCATTTCCATTATAAGTACCAATTAATTCAGAATTAGTATTAGGACCATCGTAAATGTACAGATAATCACAGCATCCTTCTAAAAGAAAATCATTGAAAAAAACAGTTACTCTATCGTAGTTAGAGCTAGGATATATGGTTTTAACATAATCTTCATTATTTTGGTAATTGCCTGAAACTCCACCTGTATCGTAAAAATGATCACCAGAACAAAAGTCTGCAACAGTAGTAACTTTTAATGGAGTAGTATTTTCGCTAATTCTTGAATCGCATAAAGCCGATACGTATATATCGTAATTAGTATTCGATGTTAGTGCATTTAATGTGAAAAAATTAGAGTCAGCTATTACTTGTGTCCCAGTTCCCAATGTAAAATCTTCAGGACCATATTCAATGTTCCATTCGGTTTCATCACCATTGGAAACCCATGATAAATCTACCGAATTAGTAGTTATGTTATCGGAAGAAATGTTGTATGGTTTGGGGCAATCAGGTTTTTCAATAAAACTAATGTCATCAATATCAATTTCGTTATTTCCGTTTTGCCCAGAGATAGCTCTGAACCTTACTTGTATAACATTACTAAAGTTAGATAAATCCACTACATGTAAATTCCATAAATCTTTAGATGAAGTTTGTTGTTGGTTATTTAATATAAAAACATCCTGGATCCAGTTATTACCATCATAAACATCTACGCTTAAACTCCCTACATTCTCTCCATGTAAAAATGAGTAAAATGTTAATGATGGATTATCGAGCGTATTTATATTTACAAAAGGAGTAAATAATTCTGCAACTTCTCCTGCTTGAGAGTAACTAATATTTGTTCCGTAATATAAATTACCTGAATTAGCTTCATAAGGTCCAGAAGTTGTCACATAATTATTCTCATAGTGAGCAGACCAAAAATAGTTTCCTTGACCAGCAGGTAGGCCAGACCAGCAATTTTCAATGATAGGATTACCTGTATTTTGATTTTCAACATCATGTATGTAAGGAGCATCTATTATACTACAAGGGGTTTTAAAAGTAATTGGGCCAATATATTCACTATCATTATTATTAGGCAGAATACCACATGAAGCTTTTAGATAAATGTCTGTCTCTTGATTAGGAGTTAAACCTGTTAAAGTAAATGGGTTTGAATTAGTTTCAATCATAGTTCCAGAGCCTACAGAAAAACCTTGAGGACCGTGTTCTAATGTCCATTTAGTTTCTGTTCCGTTACTAATCCAACTTAAGTTCACACTGCTTGCAGTAATATCAGTATAGCTTAGATTAGTAGGGTTTGGACATGAAGGTATTTCAACTATTTGAATATTATCGATATCGATTTCATTCAGACTATTTCCTCCAGCAATAGCTCTAAATCGTATTTGAATCGTATTGGAATAATCACTTAAGTCAATAAGGTATTCATTCCATAAATCCTTTGAAGACTGTTGTTGTTCTCCATTAATTACAAAGATATCATCTGTCCATTCATTATTATGGTAAACATCCACATGTAGGCTTCCGATATTTTCTCCATACATGAATGAATTAAATATTAATACAGGATTAGATAATGTTGAAATATCTGTTTGCGGCATTAATAATTCTGCAATTCCTCCATTAGAGGCATTGTAATTAGGGTTTGTTCTAAAGTATATGTTTCCTTCATATGCGCTATACGGACCTGTTTGTGTTTCCGAATAATTAGAATATTCTGCTTCCCAGAAATAACTACTTTGATACGCTTCGGGTATTCCTTCCCAACATTGTGCGATAGTAGAATTTGTATTTTGATTCTCAACACCGTATTGGTAGGGAGTTGTTGTAATACCACAATTTGTTTTAAATGATAGAGGGCCAGTAATAAAACTGTCGTCGTCATTTGGAGCGGTACCACAGATGGCCTTAATATAAACTTCGTATTCAGTTAATGAATTGAGACCTTCTAATGTGTAAGGGTTGGAGTCACAGATCACTTTTGTACCGTTTCCTTGAATAAACCCTTTAATACCATATTCTACTTCCCATTGTGTTTCGTTACCTCCATTTATCCATGATAAATCAACAGTATTTCCTGTTATATTAGTAGTAATGAACTCTGTTGGTTGTGGACAAGTTATCGTGTAACAACTTACATTAGCTTCCCATCCTAAAGCATTAATATTTCCATCTGAGGTGAACAAGAAGGTTAAGCCTTGACCCATTTTTGAAATTAGTGTTCCAGGAGAATCATTACCAGAAAAAACACCAATTAGCGTAGCATTTATATCATTACCATCATATATATTTAAATAATCGTAACCACTTTCAGTTTGGAATTGGGTAAATTGAATTTCCACTATTTCAGAAGGTGTTTGAGGTATAATGGTTGTTATAGTATTTTCACCATCGGAATAATTGTTGTTAAGTCCTCCACTGTCATAAAATTTATCACCATTACAATAATTAGGGAATGTTTTGAATTTTACGGGACCTATCCATAAACTTGAATTTGTATCGCTACATATGGATTTAACATAAATATCATATTCTGTATTTGATATTAAGTTATCAGCTATATAAGTGGTAGAATTTGTGCTAATTCCAATTCCACTAGGAGTCGTTCCTGTTTCAATAATTTCAATTTCCCAATTAGAAGAATGGTTATCTATCCATGAAATTTCACTACTATTTTGTGTTACATTAGTGATGTTAATATTTGTTGGGGTAAAACATTTAGTAGTAAAAGAATATGTAGAAGAATAATTGCTTTGTCCGCATTCATTATTTGATTTTAATCGCCAATAATAGGTTGTATTGTAATTGGGTAAGTTTATAGCGTAATTAGTTGCCGAAATTGAGTTTTCATTGATGAATTTATTAATAAAATTTTCATCATTAGCTACTTCTAAAGTATAAGTTTTAACGTTAGGATCCTGATTCCATTCCAACGAAACATTCAAAGGTAGCTCATTTTGATTATTTGCAGGGAGATTAAGTACAGGGGGTATTAATGAATCATCATATACACGAAAAGATAGGTTATTTCTTTTTTCAACAGAAGAGGATGTGGCAACAACATTAAAGTTGAAATTTCCTAAATCAATAATATTTTCTGTCCCAGAAATTGTGAGTGTAACTGCCGTATTGTTCGTATTAGAAGAAGAAGGAGTAAAACTAGCAACTAGGCCATTTGGTAGGTTTTCAACACTAAAGTTTGTTATTTCATTGAACCCTAGAAAAGTTTTGTAGTTGAACTCGTAAATAATATCATCTGGTTGACAGACTTCGAAAGAAGTAGTATCGAATTCCATTATAAATTCAGATAGCTGTATATTAATGTCAGTACTATTTATAGCATAAAAAATATTATTATCAGCTTTAATCATAATTCTAGCCTTATTTGTTGAACTTGATATACTAGGAACTACAATAGATGCTGACCCGATATTGGGAATATTTTGAGCTACTGTGTATGGGTAGGTATAGCCACCGTCTGTAGAAAGTAATATTGTAACAGTACTTGTATTAATAGGGGACTGATTTGTATTAGCAACATCCCAGGTTATTGTTTGATTTTCTCCTGCGTTCCAAGTAGTATTAGAGTTTTGAGAAGTAACAAGGAAAGGTCCTGCATTATCTATTACTGTTACAGTCATTTCATCAGACGCTGTTTTTGCTCCTATAATAGCGTTATCTCTTGCGGTTAAAACAAAGTTCATAGTTCTATTTACAGAAGGAACAACTTCCCAAGTAGGAGTTAGATTACCTGCAATAACATCATCTAATTGTGGCATATGTCTTTTAGGAATGTCAGTTGGCAGTTTACTTCTAAATAGAGGACCTTGCAACCAGGTAGGTTTGGGTGTTTCGCTAGAGAAGGGATTCTCTGGATCATTTTGTTCCCAACAGTAAGATAGTGAGGTGTTATTTTCAAAATCATTACCAGAGCCTTCTAATATAAAGGCAGTTGACTTTGGTATGGTGTAATCATTTCCAGCATTTACAGATGGATCATTATTACCAGTAGTAATTAGTTCAGCACAAGAACTATCGTTTCTTGTCCATTGTATTATATCTCTAATATCTACGAAATTAAAATAATCATCAGGATTATCTTGTACATTAGGAGGACAAATCCCAGCATAACCCATTATTGTACTACCACTGCCAGGTTCTACTTCTTGTAGTCCAACAGCACTTCTACAAATCGAACTACTTTGTACATGGTAACCTCCAAATTGATGTCCAAATTCATGTGCAGCAATCATGTTAAAATGGTCAGAGTTAGGTTGACTGTGAACAGTGTAGGCACTTCCTTTCTCACCATCAGTACAGACACAAGCTATACAACCTGCATTACCATAAATATCATTTTCGTACGCAAAAAGATGACCTACATCGTAATTGTCAGGAGCTATTCTATTGTCTAATGTATATTGAAGTTGTAATCCAAAGTTTCCTGAAGAAAATGGATCGGATGTTGCGTTTAAGAATATGATTTCATCATTATTCCCAACTAATTCCATAGTAACAGCAAAGTCACGTTCAAATATCGCATTTATCCTAGTTAAAGAGGTATTTATAGCGGCTAATACAACTTCTTTTTTTTCTAAGTCACTTGTCTCTGTTCCTGATAAAAAGTAGTTTGAATATTCGCCTGTGGTTGCAATAGCTAATTTATATTTCCTCAAATATCCGTCGTTTGCTTTAACATTTTTTAATTGTTCATTTTCGAAACTTTTTTTAGCAATTTCAATAGTCTTACAATCAAAATTAGATTTTAATTCTGAATCCGTACTGTAGTGGGTTGTGTACGTGTTTTTAGTTAGATTGGAAGGCTTTATTATAATTGTTCCTTTATTAGTTGAAACAAAACCAATTAATCCATTGTGCTCAGAATAGCTGAATCGTGCAATTTTATTACTAGAAACACTCTTGGCTATGTAGGAGTTTATAGAAGGAAACTTTCTAGATAATGCTTTACTAAAATTGGAAGCTTTGTATACTTTAAATTTTTCAAATTTATCCTTTCCAGAGGGTAAAGGTATTAGTATACTAGAAGTAATATCGTCATTTCTGTTAGGAGCATTACTTATTTTCGATAAAAAGTATTTTTTTTTAAGGTTAAGTGAGTTAAGTTCGATGGAACTACTAATACCCTTTTTTTGGTTCACAGTTGTCGTATTCTGAATCCAAATTTCTTGACTGAAACTTTTTGAAATAGAGAGTACAACAAATGCAAAGAGGAATAATCTTCTTTTCATAGTTTTTTTTTAATAGTAGTATGTTAAGTAATACAACCGAAGCAAAATTAGTTTTTTTTCGCACATAAACAAAAAAGCACTCTTAAAAAAGAGTGCTTTTAGATGTATTGTATTAAAGAATAACCTTATGCTAACATAGTAACAGGATTTTCAATAAATGTTTTTAATGTTTGTAAAAACTGGGCACCAACAGCACCATCAACCGTTCTATGGTCACAAGCTAATGTTAACATCATAGTATTACCAACAACGATTTGTCCGTTTTTAACAACTGGTTTCTCTACAATTGCTCCCACGGATAATATAGCAGAGTTAGGTTGGTTGATAATAGAAGTAAAGCTTTCTATACCAAACATACCTAAGTTAGATACAGTAAAGGTGCTTCCTTGCATTTCGTTTGGCTTAATTTTTTTACTTCTAGCTTTTCCAGCTAAATCACGAACGGATGCTCCGATTTGTGTGAGCGTCATGGCATCTGTATGTTTTACAACAGGTACGACTAGACCTTCATCAACTGCAACAGCTACTCCAACGTGAATATGACTATGGAATAATGTAGTATTGTCAGTCCAAGAAGTATTAACGTTTGGATGCTTTCTTAATGCCATTGCACAAGCTTTTACGATCATATCATTAAATGATATCTTTGTGTCAGGGATGGCATTAATTGTTTTACGAGAAGCTATAGCGTTATCCATTTCTACTTCAATATTTAAGTAGAAATGAGGAGCTGAAAATTTAGAATTACCTAAACTTTTAGCAATAGCTTTACGCATTTGAGAATTCTTAACTTCTTCAGTCTTCTCTTCACCTACAACAGCAAAGTTTGTTACTGCAGTAACAGAAGGTGTAGAAGTAGTAGCGTCTGTAGTTTCCACTGGAGCTGGGCTTTGAGAAGAAGGAGTATAATTTTCTACATCCTTTTTAATAATTCTTCCATTTTCTCCAGAACCTTTTACATCTGCAAGATTAATACCTTTATCCTTCGCAATTTTCTTTGCAAGTGGAGAAGCAAAAATTCTACCTCCTTTGGTGTTGGTAGTTTCTATTGTAGTGGGTTCAGTAGTTTCTTTTTTAGCTTCAGAAGTCTCACTTTTAGCAACACTTTTTTCGTCTTCTTTTTTATCCGAAGTTGGTTTAGCATTTTCGTTTTTGGAAGCTTTGATAAACGCAGAAACATCAGTGCCTTCTTTTCCAATAATAGCCAGTAAACTATCAACTGGAGCACTATCTCCTTCATCTATTCCAATATGAAGTAACGTTCCTTCATAGAAAGATTCAAACTCCATTGTAGCTTTATCTGTTTCGATTTCCGCTAAAATATCACCTTCTTCAAT
>ERZ1740052.209-NODE-209-length-20145-cov-12.247337_pt1 | contig 20145 bp, 13 predicted proteins | sample MGYA00581750_ERZ1740052 | MGnify/ENA primary metagenome ERZ1740052 (study PRJEB43018, sample SAMN04849743) | marine metagenome | isolation source: floating plastic debris | place: Pacific Ocean | collected 2008-08-30 | study: EMG produced TPA metagenomics...
CCATATCTTTGAGTTCTTCCAAACGTCTTTGCAATCGTGGAAGAACATCACCTTCTACTCCTCTAGGAAAAGAATTCCAAAATTGAGCGCCCGTGGAAGTGATACCGTGATATGCATTGGTCTTGTTTCCAATTCCCATCTTCATTAAATACTCCCCAGGGTTTAGAGGAGGGAGGGAGTGAGAGGGTGAGGGAGTGAGGGATTGCTCTACCTTCTGATTCTTTATTTCTGTAACTCCTGTATACTCTTGTTCTTTCCCTCGCTCTCTCCCTCTCTCGCTCCCTCCCTCCTCTTTCTGTACTCGTCCTTTAAGTTGCTCATTAGAAATTACCAAATCATACCCATTCCCAACCTGACTTAAATCTCGTGGTGCAAATGTACCTTTTCCTAACTGCCAAGTTTTATTAATGTCATCATTTATTTCAAGACCAGCACTTCTTTCTTTGATACCAAAACGGGTTTGAAATGGTGTTGCTGGCTCATTACCTAAAGACTTATGTAATACTGCATCTATTTTTCCATCACCATCACCAACTAATTTAATTGCTTCAGAATTTGGCATCACCCCACCATTCTCACCAGTGTCAGCGTCCACTACTAAAACTCGCAAATTTTCTCTTTCCGAAAAACTTTGACAGGGTGTGAACATATTTGAGCCGTATGCAGCACCGAAGTGAGGTTGGTCAAAAATCTTTTCTCGCAATTCTTCGTCCATAAAGTAAAAGCGATTATCGGCTGCAAATTGCAGTGTTAATCCTTCCGTTGTAAATTGTTTGAGGTCTTCTTCTGTCGTTAACCCCTGATATACTATTCCCAACTTGAAGGTAGAACTTGGAGCAAAGTATTCTGCCAAGCAGTGTTCGATGGTTTCTGTAATTGGTTCTCCGTCCGCGATAATTGGTTTACCCGTTTTTGTGCAGAAGTGGGAGAGGGTAATTGCCATAACCTTCTATGTATTAGTTCATTATTTCACCTTCAAATCTAGTTTTTATAGATTGATGCATAGTAGTTCTTTAGTGAAGAATATTTCTATCACTAAAGTAGTATTTTTGTTCTTAAAGCCTTAGTTTTTGTTTATTATGAGGATTAAGTAACAAGCATTCTTTGAGGATATTGAGTTATGGATAGTGCGAAAAAGGTAGTTTTACAACCGAATGTGTGGGATACGGATAACTTGGGAGATTTAGTTGCTGAAGGAATTTTAGATTGTGATGATTTGTCATTACGTGGTGTTGCTCAAGCACAAAATGAAGAATACGAGCGATATGAGCGGGAATGGCAAGAAGAAAATGAAAAATACTTGAACTCTATTGATTGGGAAAGTAAAGCAGTTAAGTATAAATCAACGAAGGAAGAAGAGGAGGAAGTTTTTTAAGAACGTAGACAAATTTTTGTTTTATGTTAACGAATCTCTGTTGTTTGCTCACCAACAACCTTAATACCTTTAACGCTAACTGTATTAATAGCATACAAAGTAACTGGAACATCGTTAATTGCAGCATCCACATTACCATTACTTAGTTTTTGAATGCTAGCGGTGCACAATCAAATTGGGTTAGTTTTGCACCAGAAATACTCTTGCCTTTGTTAGCACCTGTAGTTCCAATTTGTATAGCTATTTTCTTATTTTGAATATTTATAGAAGTGATATCTGTATTGTTCTGTTGTACTGCGATAGCAAGACCAGCTTTAAAGTATGATCTAGAGAAAATACTGTTTTTTGATACTCTGGAGTGATGGTGATAGCACTGATTGCAGCATCAACTATACCCGACTCAAGTGCTGCAATTAAACCATCGAATATTTTTTAGTCGTATGAGACATCAGATTTAAAGATATGAAATTGATTCATCACTAATATCACGAGTTCAAGTTTTTTTATTTAGAACTAACAGCCATATTGATTTCTATCATCAGGATGATTGGAAAAATAACTCTGAAGCCAATCACAAGCATTGTTCACTAATTCATCTAAGCCAGATATTTCCCAGTAAGTAATGTGTCCATTTTCATCCGCAGCAACAATATAATTCGGATATTGTTCTCTAAACGGACTAAACTTAAGGTTATTCACCTGCGTTCCATCAACTCTAAATTCTGCTATTTTCTGCCCTTTCATATCCCAAATACAGATAACACCTTTTTTATCTGCTGTGGCAATTAACTGACCAAATTTGTAATCAGGACTAAAAGTTAATTTGGTTATTTTTGACCATTCTTTTTTTTCATAAACATTAACTTTATTCGTACTTTTATCTATAGAAAATTGCCAAAGTTTAGCTTTACCTTGAGCATCCAAGCTAGCTATGTAATCGGCTTTAGGGCTAAAAATAACAGTTTCTATTTTGCCAGTGTGAACTTTATTTTCCCACTCGTTCAAATCTTTATTTATAAGTTTATTTGTACTTTTATCTAATTCCCAAAGTGAAAGATAACCGTTTAATGTTCCTGTGACGATGTATGTTTTTTCACCCTTGAAACCAAAACTAAAATTTGTGATTCTACCTATATCACTAGTATCTATTTCTTTCCAATAGTCTTGTTTGCGAGAAAATACAATAAATTTATTATTATTTGTAATCATGGCTAAATAATTGCCATTTGAACTATATTTTAAATCGATAATTTTATGAGATGTAAAATTTAATTCTTTCAGTTCAGTTTGTCTTTGCCGTACATTCCAAAAATATACTTTACCGTCTGTCCCACCTGTAGCAAGAACTGGTTGATTAGGATTAAAACTGACACTAGTTACTTCTTCTTGGGGAGTTTTAAACGGCGTTCTGTTACTAAGTCGTTCTCCAGATAAATTGTAAAATTGACCCGTACCATCTTTCTTAATCACAGCAAGCTGTTTCTTATCCTTATCCAAAGCTACCTTTTCCACATTCTCAAAATCTGGATCAGTATTATTGGGATTTGATATTTCAGAAGATAAATCCCAAATTTCTGCTTTTCCATCCTTTTGTAATGTCACAAGACGCAGACGGTTCCCGCTCCTGTCTAAACCAATATCTATACTATCAAGCGCATCCATCTCTTCTGGTTGGTTTACAATAATTTTTCGCTGACGTGAAAATTTCCAAATGTGTATTTTATTATCTTTCCCTGCTGTTGTTAGGAAGTATGGTTCATTTTGAGTAAAAGCTAATGTTAAAATTTCTTGTTTATGACCATTTAATTGAGTTAATAGCTCATAGGTCGGCTTTTGGGAAGAATTACCACGGAAAAATTGCCAAACTCTGACTATTCCGTCATCTCCTACTGCTGCAATCAATTCTAAGTCTTTCCACTGGCTAAAACTAACTTTACGAACGCCATCAAATTCTATTTTTTTTATTGGATCACTTTGTTGATTAGGTTGTGCATTCCATATACCAACAAAGTTATCTCCTGCTGTAGCTATATAGTTTCCATCACGACTAAAACTGATACTATTTATTTTTCTATGATTTGTAGGGATAGAGCCTTTAAATGTAAGTGATTCAGAATTCCATAGTTTTATTTCTTCATCTTTTCCGGAACTACCACTTTCTCCTGCTGTAGCTATATACTTTCCATCTGGACTAAAACTGGCACTTTCTATATGTTTTACATCTAAATTTTTAGATAATGGGTTGTCTAAAGTAAACTCACCATTTGGTGATCTTGTCCAAAGTTTTACATCATCTTTTTTTCCTGTTATCAGTAGCTTTAATCCATCTTTGCTAAAGCTGATACTAGAAATATTTTGTTCCAGAAGTTGACTATCTATTTCCCTTAATGATGCATCAAGGATTTTAACGTCACCGTTCTTAAAGCCAACAGCAATTAATTTACTATCTTTACTGAAGCTAAAACTAGAGATGTCAATCACTTGATTTTTAAATTAATTTAGCAATACTAGAATATGTTCATAATATTTTGTGCTGAATTTTTTATATTTTTTTAATTTATCAATTTGAGATAAAAATAATCTCGGTTGAAAGATTTGTATTTTGTATTTTTATTGATAGCTAATTGGTTCGACATAGTGTATAAAATTCTTGGTAAATCTTTGTAGCAGTTCAGAGAGAATCTCAATTTTTAAAAATATATCGTTGTGAGGTTAATTCTGCATAGATTACTCTCTGCAGCTAGGGCTAATAAAACAAAGCCCTTAAGCGGTTCTGCATCTTGATAAAAAATAGAAAACTGTTTGGCTGCCACTAGGATTAATGAATTTAGTTCACGCAAGTGGGCTAGGTTAGATAGCTCTATTCTTCTAGAGTTAGGTCAATAAATTGAGTTCAATATTTATAGGAGAAAAATGAAAACAAGTGAAATAATTCGGATTATTTTATGCATCATTTTGGGATATGTTCTCATGTTCTATGTACAACCGCTGATTTACGAGAACGGGATAATTCAGCTTGGTCTAGCTACTGCAATTCTTAAGCAAGTTTGGTTTTTAGATTACTATCAAGGAGCTTGGCTCGTTTTTGCTTTTTCTGTAATTGCTACAATTGCTTGGTATGTATTAGCTGCAAAAGCCAAAATTAAGGGTGGAAATGACACTTCTAAATGGTCAGTAGTTTGGTGGTTATTTTTACTATTGCCAGTTTTAAGTACTTTGATTGCAATTGTGTTATTCAAGGACAAAAGTTCGTTTATATCTTTAAGTGGCTTATATATTCTTGATGGGGTATTTTTACTGTACTGGTTACCTACAGCAACTAGTTCTCCTGGTCTTTTAAGAAATATCCCCCCTGGCTCACAATTGCTACGTAGTTTGATAGGAGATTAATTATAAATGTCGCTTTATGTAATTGGAATTGGTGGTACTGGTGCGAAGTGTTTAGAAGCTATTGTTCAAATGGCTGCTATTGGTTTGTTTAGTGAGCAACCGATTAAGCTTTTATTTGTTGATGCTGATGAAAGTAATGGTAATCTAGAACGGGCTAGAAGTAGTCTGAATAAATATGAAAATTGTTATCAATTAATGTCTGGGGATAAGCAACAGTATGGCTGGCTCAAAACCCCAATTGAATCTAATGGTTTATGGTCACCTTTTGGTAATACTAGTACTAACAAAAGTCTCGCTTCATTTTTTAACTATAATAGCTTGAAGCAAAATAATCCTGATGTTGGTAACTTATTTGATGTTCTCTATACGGAAGAGGAACGGAAAGCAAACTTAGATGTAGGATTTAGAGGTAGACCTGCCATCGGTTCGGCGGTAATGAGCCGAGTTGATTTAGACAATTTGGATGAAGAACCTTGGAATGCAATAATTGGGCAGATTCAACAAGATGTTGGTGGTGGTAGATCTACTACAAAAGTTTTGCTTTGCGGTTCAATTTTCGGCGGTACTGGTGCTTCCGGATTACCTACTATTAGCCGTTTGATTGCAAATAAATTAAATAGGGAAAATATCCGTGAAAAGGTAAAGATAGCTTGTTTGTTCGTGTTACCTTATTTTGGCTTTGCACCTACTGGGGGAAGTAACGATAGAGTTTATGCGCGTTCGGAACAGTTTTTGCTCAATACTGAAGCTGCTCTACGTTACTATGTCAATCAAGCAAAAATGTTTGACAGTGTTTATTTGTTGGGGAATCAAAATTTTTCTCGATATAAGTTTAGTATCGGTAAAACAAGTCAGCGTAATGAAACGCATTTTATCGAACTTTATGCAGCACTAGCAGCACGACATTTTTTACAAAACACATCAAGTAGGCAAACCCAAGTAGTATTAATCAACCGCGAACACAAGGGTAAATTAGTCTGGAACGATCTTCCACAAAGAGATGAAGTCAAAAAAGAGTTAGTTAATGCGACTCGTTTTGCTTATGTGTGGTTAAGTAATATTGTTCCGGAACTGGAGTATGCCAGGAGTCAGGGGGTTAAGAAAGCACCTAATAATATTCCTTGGTTTAATAAATTTTACCAGAGGGGAGGCTTGCCTGATTTTAACGATTCAAATCAACAACAAGCTATTGAAACTATTAGTGATTGGTGCAAAGATTATCTGCGCTGGCTTTATGATATCCATAACTGTGATGGAGATGACATTGAGCTTTTTAATTATAAATATTTGGCACTAGAGAATTTCGATGGTTCACAAAAGGGAGAGGAACTATCAAATTTAGTAGTTAGCGATCGCCGCGACAATCAAGCTAGAGGAGGAGACACAGTACAAAAGATACAACAAGGGTTGCTTGATATTAATAGAAATCAAAATCTGACATCCCCGAATCAGGGTACATCAGGTTTGGCAAAAGCTTTATATATGCTGTGTAGAATTTAGTCGAGGAAATAAGTGGATTTATGGCTAACTCAGATAATAATCAACAATATAATTTTCTATTGCCTAGTTTAAAAGAAGATAGTGATGTTAGGCTTTCAGATAAGCCTGGACAATGGGATTCCCAAGAAAGTAAAGCTTTTGCTGATATCGCTAACAGTTTAGATTACCAAGCTCCCGGAGCAGTTAAAAGCATTAGTTCTGTACCTACAATGTGGGCACGTCCATTGTTAATGGAGATGGCTTTGTATAATGAGGCTCATCCCATTCGTAAGCAAGTAATTGAACAATGGCAAGGAATGTTAGCTGCGATAGCTCTTGCAGAGGTACGGGGATTTCCTTTGAAGGCGAAATTACTGGAGCTAGAGAATTTAACCTATGAAGAGTTTGCTGATAGTTTATGGGAGCTTTTACCCGATCCTGCTAACGCTCTTTACCAATTAAGAGGTGGTAAAACTACCAATCCTTGGCGAGATATTTACATCTGGTTATGGAATGAAAAGCCAGTAGGAATAACTTCCCCAAGTACTTTGGTAGTTCCTTCGGAAGAAGGCAATTGGGAAGGCTTAAACTGGTGGACAGAAAAGGATGGTATTAAACAATTACGCTCACCCAAAGATTATCTGAATGATACAGAAGAAGCCCTGCTGTGGCAATGGCTCGCAAACCTGCGTATAGAGTTAAAGAACTCTAATTCCAGAAGAGCAGTGAATGTTATGCAGGGATTAATTGGTGACTTCCAAGCCACCTTGAAAAAAAACGACGACCAGCCTCTTAGTTTATCAGATGATCCGCAGTTTTTTGGCGTTCCCATTAATCGAGGAGTGCTAACGGCACTGAATAAACCTGTAAAGGCAAAGGAAAAAGCTTCTGGGGTGCGCTTAATTGCCAGTGAAAATAAGAATAAATTTCCCTTGCTGATATTTGATCGAGATATAGCCAATCAATGGAATACAGCACCGCAAAATGTTTGGGTTCATGGGGGAAAAAATCTGGCATCTCTCAAAGCTCAAGAATTGCCAAATTTAAGAACCAAATGGCAAAATGTGGTCGTCATAGAATCACATGAGTTATTTACAGAGGAATTTTTCTTTATTGATGACCTAGAAGAAGCTTTACCAGGAGGCTTGTTAGCTGAAAGTACAGAGCCTATAACATTCAACGGTCAACGCATTACTCCCTTGATTCCGATTAATCCAATCTTACTAGATTATTTCACCCCGGAAGACTTAAAAAGCAAGATTAAATTCCAACCTTTCAATAACGGTGGCGATTCCATGGTAAAGGTGATTCTAGACTTGCCTTTATCTGGTACAAGAGAAGACGGCATACCTGAGAACTTTCGCATCCACAAGGATTATCCTATCAAAGAAGAAAATGCCATAGCACAGTTACCCGTACTCGAAGTATGGCCAAATTTCCGTACTGAGAGTGAGCAAGATAAAAATTGGCAGGAATATTATGCATTCTACTACGACGGAGAGCATGGAGATGATACCTTCCAAGTTGAATTGCATGAAGCCAAAGAAGCCAAAAAATTTAAGGATAAAAGAGGTTCTTTTCAAGTTGCTCGCTTAGAGGAATTTCCTAGCGGAGTTAAATGTTATGGTGGTAGACAAAAAAAATTAATTGGTTTAATTTTGTTGCCAACTCCAGAAAAAATTGAGTTGAGGGGTTCTTGGAAAGTTGGTGTAGATTTTGGGACTTCTTTTACCAATATTTATGTTAACAAAAATAATTATGCTGAAGCTTTACCCATAGAGAATTTACTGCTCAACGTCACTGATGTCGGACAAGAAACGCGCCTCCGTGTTTTGTTTGAATACTTTATCCCGGAAAATTTTATTCCCGAATCTAAGCCCTTACCATTATCTACAGTATTGACTACTAGAGGAAGTAAAACAGAAGAAACAAACCAGATACGTCCTATATTTGATGGTCGAATTTATATTCCTGATAACTTCAGTTTTAAACCCCAAGAAGACTGGATTAAGACTAATTTAAAATGGGAACCGGCAATACATCAGTTCAACCAATTATTTCTCAAACATTTAGCTCTACATATCACTGCATTAGCAGCGAAAAATGGTATCGCCGAAATTCAGTGGAGTTTGTCTTATCCCTCTGCTTTTTCTAGACGTGATGGAACTTCCTATCGCAAAGATTGGCAAAAATTAACCAAAGAACTGCAAGACAAAACAGGAATTAGCCAAGTTTCTCCAGAAGATCCAAAAGATAACGAATATCTCCGTACTCATTTCCGTACAGAGAGTTTAGCTACTGCTCAGTACTTCAAAGATCAAGAAGGACACAAATTAGTTAAAACTACCTGTATAGATATCGGAGGTGGTACTTCAGATATTTCCATTTGGGAAGAAAATAAACTCCTGCATCAATGTTCGGTACAATTAGCAGGTCGAGATTTATTTTCTCAATTTTTAAGCCTAAATCAGCAGTTTTTTACCAACCGATTTGGGGTTAATCCTTCTGAATGGGAAAAATTAAAAGGAGTAGCTTTTAACGCTAAATTAGATGTTTGGCTAAGGTTAGAAGGGGAAAAATGGCTTAAGGATAAAAAGTATCAAGTTGAACAAGAAGAGGATTTTAAAGGCTTCACTCGACTCACAGCAATTGGTATTGCAGGGTTGTACTATTATGTAGGAATTTTGTTGAAAGTTCTCTACGACGAAAAAAAATATAGCCGCGACGAAATCACCGAAGTTTACCTGGGTGGAAATGGTTCTCGTCTCTTAAATTGGCTTGCAGAAGCAGGAGAGTTTGACAGAAATAGTGAGGTAAATGAATTACTTAGCTGCATGTTAAGTAAAGGTTCTGGCTTTGATGATGCTGAAATAAATACAAAGCTAAGTGAGAAGCCCAAAGATGAAGTAGCTTGCGGTTTAGTATTAAGTGAAACTCCCATTGAAGGGAAGGGTAAAAAGGATAAAGATGCCTTAATCGCGGGAGAATCTTGTCAAATTAATGATGAACGCATTAGTGCAGAATCGCGTTTAGATTTAGAACCTCTGGATTTGGAAGAGGAAGATATTAAGGAATTTAAAATTCTTGAGCCAATCAATGTAGCGAAGTTTCTTTATGAATTTCATAGAGCATTAAAGGATTTACGAATTGAAGGTATTACGCGATTACCTAATTACGAACTTAGTCCAGAATTAGATGATAATAGCAAATTGTGGGGAGAAGTCAAAGACGAAATCACTAATTTTTTATTAATACAGAAAGGAAAGAATTCCGAGACTATTCGTTTAGAGCCTCCCTTTATTATCTGCTTGAAAGCCTTGTTAAATGTTTTAAGCAGACAGTGGGCAGGGAAATAATTTTTGGAAGTTGATGGTTAATGGTCGATAGATTATTAACCATTAACTTTTATGGTTGTAGTGGAATTAGATTTATATCTATTTATAGGTGTTATCATGATTGGCAATAAACGTTATTTTAAGTATTTATTTGTTTTCGTTTTAGGAATTGGTTTTTTAGGAGGATGTAGTGCGGGAGGAGGCAATAATAGTGGTCAAAATAAATGTGATAAAACCGATTTAGTAAATGCTGATATAAATGAATGGAACACTGTTTATCAAGCATATAATGACTTAGAAAAATCTATTTATGAGTATAAAAAAAATATCAATAATCAAGGTATTGAACAGGTAATTTATCCTATAAATAATAAACTATGTCAATCATTAGAAATCCTTAGAACTACAAAACTAAATAACTCTTCAGGAAGAATAAGAAATCTTGGACAAAACTTTCAGGATTTCATCATTCAAGAGGCAGCAGATAAATTAAAACCAGAAGAGATAGCCAGAATCAAAGATAGAATACCCACCGATATTATACAAAGGGAGAGTGACGCAGAAAATCAAGAAATAGTAGAGACCTATTTACAGTACAAGCTTTTTGACTTAAAACTGGAAGTTTATAAAACAATAAATGATGATCAGAAAAAAAATACTGTTTATAAAAATGAAATAGAAAAAAATAAATCTAATGATGATGATACAAATAACACTAGAATAAAACCTAGTGATAATACATTGTTTAAACTAATTTTATTTGTTCCGATTGGGATGATAATTATAGGAGGTATTTGGCTTATAATTCAATATATAAAAAAAGATGAGCAAAATCCTAGAAAAAGCAAAAGAGGCACTAGTACGATGAAACCGTTACCACCACAATCACAAAATATAACTTCTAATCATATAAAAGAACTTCGTGATGAATTTGATAAAAAACTTAGTAAATATGTAACTAATACATCCTTTGATAGTTTAGTAGCTAAAAAAGTCAAAGAACTAAATGATGAAATTTATAAACCTACTAATAACAATAAATCGCAGAATATAGAATCCCTGGAGTCTAGAATATCTGAGTTAGAGGCTAGATTAAAACAATTACAAGGAAATTCTTCATCTGCTCCTACTGCTAGTAGTTCAGAACCTCCCAAATCAAGAAATAATTCTACTAATCCATCCCAAGAAAAAACAAAGCTTCCTACAACTCGACCACCTGTTCCTACCAATAGTACGACAGTGAACATAGTAGATGTATACAACCAAAACTCCGCTAGTTTGTCGAGTGACATTGAAGTATTAGAAACAACAGAAAGTATTGAAAATCGTCGTCTTGGTGTTAGTCAACGACCTGTACTTGAAAAAGTTCGCAGAAATCAAGGTAATTATTGGGTAATCAATGTCGAGGGAATTCCTTACCTAGTTCCTAAAGCAAAATTAAGAGTTACTGAGCATATTTTTAGCACATTAAATATCTTATTTGATTGTCATAATTATCGAGATGATTACACTAAATTTACATTAATCAAACCTGCTGAAGTTACTAAATCAGGAGAGAATTGGGAACTGAAAGAGAAAGGAATATTGGAATTTGAATAATTGGGATTAGCATTTACAGTAATCCCAGGAGAAAATGTGAAAGTTGTAAATATAGAGAATTCCTGAACTCAGGCATGAATTTAAATGTAGAAACGCGATATATCACGTTTCTACATAAGTTTCCAAAAACCTGTTTTATATAATTCAAAGATGTATAAAATGAATTATTTCAAATATCTAATAGTTTTAATTTTAGCACTGCTTTGTTTCACTATTGTTCCAGAAATCGCACATACACAGTCACCTAGTCTTTCCTCACAAAACATCAACAATAATATTAATCAAATAAAAATATGGGTCTTTTTAAGTTATTTAATTTCTTTGGGAGCCATAGGAATATCTATATATCAGTTCTTGTGGAAAAATAATCAAAATCGTAAAGATTCCCAAGATAAAACTACTGAAATTCAACCAAGTCAGTTGAAAATACTGCAACATGAGGTACAGAGGTTAATAGATTTTCAAGAACATTATATCACTCGTCAAGAATTAGAGGAATTAAAAAGTAGATTATCGAACTTAAATAATGAGATAAAAACGCTTAAAAATAATAATTCTTTAAGCCTAAAACAATTAGAACTATCTGAAATTGAGTTAGTAGAAATTTATAATAATAATTCAGATTCTTTATCAAAAGATGCAATAGATGTTTCCGAAACTCAGGAAAGTATTATTCAGCGTCAACGAAATCATACAAATCAACTTATTCTAGAGAAAGTTCGTAAAGGAAAGGGTGGATATTGGGTATTAGCTAGTAAAGAAAATTACTATATTTTTCCAAAGCCACAAATAAGAATAAATGAGTTTAATTATCAAAATATTGCATCTTTATTTGTATGTGAAAATTATCAACCAGGACAATCTAGTCATTTTCACTTAATCAAGCCTGGAAAATTATCTCTGTTAAAAGAAGATACTTGGAAACTCACAGAAAAAGGTTGCTTGAAAATCGAATAATAATTAGGGTTTGCTTCTTCATAGAGATATTAAATTTATCTCATTAATTATTGATAACAATAAAATTTTTCATTAATTCACTATTTACTTCAAATAAAACACTGAAAGTCTATGCAATACCTTGACCTAAATACATTAAATCTAGATATACATATTTTTATTGAGGTTCTAGCAATAATAATTGCTTTAGTAGCTATCACAGAATCTTTTATTATAAAATTTAAAGTTATTCCTAAATTAAGAGAAAATATAGCGAATCCGAATGATTTCTCTGATATTAAAGAGCAAATAACTACTTTAACTAATAAATTACAAGAAATAGAAGATAATACACCTAAATATATCGAAATATCTGACACTGAATTGGTAGAAATTTATAATAATTATCCAGATTCTTTGTTAAATCCTGTAGAAGTCTCAGAAACTCCAGAAAGTTACGAACATCATAATCAAAGTAACAATCACCCAATTGTTCTAAAGAAAGTTGATATAGGCGGCGGTTATTATTGGGTATTAATAGGAAAAGACTCAAGCTATTTGGTTCCTAAAAAAGGCATAAAAATTTCGCTTTATAACTATGAATCAATAGAAGCTTTATTTATATGTCATGACTATCAGCCAGAACATTCTAATAGTTTTGAATTACGTAAACCGGCAAAAGTCTCTGCAATATCTCAAGGACAAATTTGGCAGTTACAAGAAAAAGGCGAACTGCAAATAATTTCTTATGAAACGGCTCCTGAGCCTGAAATAGTTATAGTTTATAATAATAGTCCAAAAACTTTATCAGCACAGGCTATAGAAGTATCTCAAAGAGGAGATTATCAACAACTAATTCTTGAAAAAGTTCGCAAAGATAGAGGTAGCTTTTGGGTATTAACTAGTGAAAATGAATTCTATCTTGTTCCTAAACCAGATATTAAATTAAATGCATTTAATTACGAATTATTGACATCATTATTTGATTGTAAAGGCTATAAACAAGAAAAGTCTCAGAGGATTAAGTTGTTAAAGCCTGGAAAATTATCTCTTAAAGTTCAAGGAGAAACTTGGGAGTTGAAAGAGAAAGGCGAGCTGCAATTTTAAACTTATAGATTTATCTTTTGGTAGAACTTACTCATCCGTGGCAAATGCAGAATACTTAGAGATTTATTTCTGAGATTATTATGACTGTACTCACGTTACTAATGGGTAAGCGTGACTTATATTTTGATGTTTGCAACTACGAAATATATGCAAGTGTTTGTAACTTTATCTGAAAATAATAATGTCCTCAGAAAACTATTTAATTATAAACTTGTCAGTCACAGACTTATTAGAGATTTACCACCAAGCTCCAAAAGTTTTACTTAGATGTGCGACCAAAGTTTCGGTTAAAGAAGAAAGTTTACAAAAACTGAATCAAGAACCAGTTGTTTTAGTCAAGGTACGCAATGGTAATTACTGGGTAATAGCTACAGAAGATGCAAATTTTTATTGGCTTTTACCTAAAAGCAACCTGAGAGTAAATTCTTTTGAATACCAATCAGTTCAGTATTTATTTGAATGTCAAGGATATCAGCCAGATACAATTAATCATTTTACTCTTATACATCCTGCTAGAGCTTCTTTCACAGGGAAAGAGTGGAAACTTGAACACAGGGGGAAACTTGAATTTGGGAAAAAAGCTCCTTCATTTCAAGTACAACCGGAATTAGAACAAGCTCAAGAAGATTTTCAACAATTCCAAGCTGAGTTGGAAAAATTGCGATCGCGGTTAAGCCAAAGCAAGTCCGAAAACGAAAAACTTCAATCGAACCTACATAGAAAGGAACAAGAACGTCAGCAACTGCTGTCAAACTTAGAACATTTAGCCAAGACGCAACAGCCAGAAAGTCAATCGCAGTTAACACTATGGGAGCAGTTATTCAAACAAATGCAGCAAGCCTCGGAAGAACGAAAGCTATTGCAATCGCTGCTTCAAGAATTTAATCAAGAGTTTAGTAACCTAAAAGATAGAGTAGATGCAATTGAAGGTTTAAAACAACTACAACAAAATACTAAACAAGAACTACAAGAAAATAATCGTAAAAATGAATTAATATTCGATGACCCTACTCAATCATCTTCTGAAGAAATTACAGAAAGATATATAGAAGAATCCATAATTGATTTAGTTATAAATTATAATAGAAATCCAGATTATTTATTGAAAGATGCTATTGAAGTAAAAACCAAGAGCCACATTAATGAAAATTTTAGGATAAATTCAAACCAACCAATTTTATTTGAAAAAGTTTCAAGAAATAAGGGTATCTGTTGGATAATAAATATTAAAGGCATTAATTATCTAGTTCCGATTGGATATGTAAATCAAAAAATAAGCAAACCCACTTATACACAGCTTACATTCAGACGAGTTCATGACTTATTTATATGTCACAACTTTCAACTAGAAAATAGTGTGAATTTTGTATTGCTGAAACCAGGCAAATTATCTCAATTATCTGATAAACAAACTTGGAAACTTGTAGAAAAAGGAGAATTAGAATTCAAGCAACGTTAATATTCAATATTAAACTGCATCATATAATAAAATCTCAAATATCTCAAATATCTCAAATATCTCAAATATTTTATAAACTATGAGAAAACCTGAATCAAATATTCATAATATCTCAAAATTCACTGCACATGACTTATTTTTATCAGAATTATTTTTTATTGACTTCGATGAAGCTTTACCTGGGAGTTTACTACCTGAAATTACAAAACCTTTAACATTCAATAGCGAGCATATCACTCCCCTGATTCCTCTCAATGATATCCTGCTAAATTATCTGACCCCAGAAGATTTAATTAGCCGTCTTAAATTTCAAGCTATCAATGCTAACAGAGTGCGGGTAACTGTAAACTTATCTCCTCAGAATAAGCAGGACGATAAATCATCTGAAAACTATTACTTATTTAAGGATTATCAAGTCAAAGAAGAAAATGCCATAACACAATTACCCGTACTTGAAGTATGGCCAAATTTCTACGCTGAAGGATGGCAGGAATATTATGCATTCTACTACGATGGAGAGCATGGAGAAGAAACTTTTCAAGTACAATTACATGGAGCGAAAGAATCCAAAAAATTTACTGATAAAAGAGGTTCTTTTCAGATAGCCCGCATGGAAGAATTTCCATCTAGAGTAAAATGCTACAGTGGCAAAGAAAAAAAATTAGTTGGTCTAATTTTGCTACCCACTCCAGAAAAAATTGAATTGAGAGGTTCTTGGAAAGTAGGGGTAGATTTTAATCCTAAATTTACCAATGTTTATATCAACAAAAATAATTATGCCGAACCGTTAGCCCTAGAAAATTTACTACTAAATGTAACCGATGTAGGGCAAGAAACACGCTTAACTGTATTGTTTGAATACTTTATCCCGGAACATTTTATTCCAGAAAATAAGCCGTTACCCTTATCTACGGTATTAACTACTAGAGGAAGTAAAAAAGAAGAAACAGACCAAATACGTCCTATATTTGATGGTCGGATTTATACTCCTGATAACTTCAGATACAAACCTCAAGAAGACTGGATTAAAACTAATCTGAGATGGGAGCCAAAAAATCATTATTTTAGTCAACTATTTCTCAAACATTTGGCTCTACACATCTGTGCTTTAACAGCGAAAAATGGTATTGCTCAAATTCAGTGGAGTTTGTCTTATCCCTCTACTTTTTCTAAGCGTGATGCAATTTTTTATCTTAGAAATTGGGATAAATTAACCAAGGAACTTCAAAATAAAACAGGAATCCGCCAAATTTCCCCAGATTTCTCTGCTGACGATAAGTATTTCCGCAATAATTTCCGTATTGAAAGTTTAGCTGCTGCTCAGTATTTCAAAGACTATGAAGGGCGTACATTATTAAAAACCACCTGCATACATATAAGGGACGATAATTCAGATATTTCTATTTGGGAGGAAAATAAACTGGTGCATCAATGTTCGTTGCAATTAGGAAGTCAAGGTTTATTTTCTGATTATTTAAGTCTAAATCCCCAGTTTTTTATTAAGCGATTTGGCGTTAATGCTTATGAATGGGAAAAATTAAATATAAAAGCTTTTAATGCGAAACTAGATGTATGGTTACGCTTAGAAGGGGATAAATGGCTAAAGAGTAAAAAGTATCAAGTAGAACAGGAAGAAGATTTTCAAGGATTTACCCTACTAACAGCAATTGGAATTGCTGGCTTATACTATTATGTAGGAATTTTATTGAAAGTTTTGCACGACGAAAAAAAATATAGTCGCAACGAAATAACTGAAGTTTACATTGGGGGCAATGGTTCTTCTGTATTAAATTGGCTCGCAGAAGCAGGTCAGTTTAACAGTAATAGCGAGGTCAATGAATTACTCAGTCGAATGTTAAGTAAGGGTTCTGGTTTTCAAGATACTCAAATCAAAACAAAGCTAAGTCAGAATCCCGGAGATGAAGTAGCTTGCGGATTAGTTTTAAATCAAACTCCTATAGAAGGAAAGAGCATAAAGGAGAAAGACCCTTTAATTGTAGGAGAATTTTGTGAAATTAATGGTTATCAAATTTATGCACAATCGCGTTTGGATTTAGAACCTTTGGATTTAGAAGAGAAAGATATCAATGAATTCAAAATTCCTGAACCTGTCAATATAGCCCAATTTTTCTATGATTTTCATCAGGCATTACAGGACTTACAAATTGAAGATATCAAAAGTTTACCAAGTTACCAAAATATCCCAGAATTAAATAAGAATAAACAACTGTGGAGAGAAGTGAAAGACGAAATTAGTAATTTGTTATTAGAACAGAAGGGAAAAAAATCAGATACTATTCGTTTAGAATCTCCTTTTATTACCTGCTTGAAAGCTTTGTTGAATGTCTTGAGTAAGCAGTGGGTTGGATAAGGAATTTTAGCTAATTTATGGTTCGTAATTAGTGATTTGGTAATAAGCTACTTATGCCTCAGTAGGTCACATAAACTTTATTATTTTATAATCATGTCATCAGAGAAAAATTTGATTATAAACTTGTCAATAACAGACTTACTGGAGATATATCACTTTGCTCCTAAAGTCTTACTTAGATGTGCGAATAAAGTTTCGGTAAAAGAAGAAAGTCTACAAAAGCTGAATCAAGAACCAGTAATTTTAGTCAAGGTTCGCAATGGAAATTATTGGGTTATAGCTACAGAAGATATAAATTATTATTGGCTTTTACCCAAAATTAATCTGAGAGTCAATTCCTTTGAATATCAATCAGTTCAGTGTTTATTTGAATGTCAGGGATATCAACCAGATATTATTAATCATTTTACTCTTAAACAACCTGCGAGAGTTTCTTTTACTGGAAAAGAATGGAGATTGGAAGAGAAAGGAATTTTAGAATTCTCTCAAACAAATTCTTCTAAAGAGCTAAAGTCAGAAGATGATACTCAGGAAGAGTTTCAGCAATCTCAAGCTGGATTAGAAGAATTGCGATCGCAGCTAACTCAAGCCAAGTCAGAACGCGAACAATTGCGATTGCATATAAGTCAAATGGAAAATAAGCGCAAGGAGTGGCAAGATTATTTGATCACAATAATTTCTGACTTAGAGCATAGATTAGCACAATTAGATTCTACCAAATCAAAAGAAAATCCAAACAATCAATCGCTAAAATCAAAGATTCCTACAACTCGACCACCTGTTCCTACCAATAGCACGACAGTGAATATAGTAGATGTATACAACCAAAATCCCGCTAGTTTGTCGAGTGATATTGAAGTATTAGAAACAACAGAAAGTATTGAAAATCGTCGTCTTGGTGTTAGTCAACGACCTGTAATTGAAAAAGTTCGCAAAAATCAAGGTAATTATTGGGTAGTCAATGTCGAGGGAATTTATTACCTAGTTCCTAAAGCAAAATTAAGAGTTACTGAGCATACTTTTAGCACATTAAATATCCTATTTGATTGTCATGACTATCGAGATGATTACACTAAATTCACATTAATAAAACCTGCTGAAGTAAGTAAATCAGGAGATAATTGGGAACTGAAAGAGAAAGGTATATTGGAGTTTGAATGAGGAGTTAAGCTTTGTAGTTTACTCAGGGGGTGAGATAAATTTTACTTACGAATAGGCACAAAATCAGCTTCTTCTACAAAATTCTGACCTTCATCGCTTAACATCATATTTGCATAAGCATTTCCTGCCTCCTGATCAAGTCCATTATCTTGCTTAACCACTACAAATAATCGCCTTGTTAAAGGATAGGAGCCATCAGCAAAATCTTCTTGATTTACAGATTTACATTTTTCGTTAGCACAAGGAGATACAAAATCTGAATTAGTATCCTTGGCAAGAGCAATAGGATTTATAGTTTGTTGACTAACTACTTCTGAAGCAGTAGCATAACCTATACCACCAGGAGTTCTAGCAACTTTGCGAATAGAGTCGGTAGTATCTCGCACTTCTCGGACATTCTCAGCTAATTGTTGTTTCTGTAATACTTTTTCATAAAAGAAGTCTACTGTACCACCTGCTTTCAGGTTGCGACTAAAAGCAGTTATTTGTATATTGGGACCTCCTACTTCTTCCCAGTTTGTAATTTGTCCAGTGAAAATTTTTCGTGCTTGCTCCAAAGTTATTCCTTTCAAGCCCAGATCCATTAACTTTGGATTAACATAGAAAGCAATACCATCAATAGCTACAGGTATTTGTTTTATTGTAAATCCTCGCGTTTTAGCTCTCTCAAATTCTTTGTCTTTTACTGCTCGTGAAGATTGGGAAAAAACTAGATCACCTTCGATTAGCATTTCAATACCTGTACCAGAACCGGGCTTTTTTCCTCCTAAAGGTTCAGTGTAAACCAACTTAAATTCAGGATGAACTTTGTTCAAAGCCCCAACAATTTTATCACTCCTTAATGGAGCGAAAGTAGTAGAACCACCGTAATTGAATATTCCCTTTGGTACATTCGTTACATTGGCTAGACTACGGTCATTAGTTACTGGAGGTTCAGGAGTTTCATTGTTTCCTGGCGGCTCATCATTATCATTTTTTGGTTTTTCAGTTTTAACTCCTAATTGCTGCTGGGTTAGATTAAATGGTTTATTAAATCCAGCAGAAAAAATTCCAATTCCACCTAAAATCGCTGCAAATACTAAAGCTATAACAATACCTAAACCCCAAGAAGATTGTTCTTTATTCATTTTAATTATTAGCTTTTAAATATAGAGGTTGATTGAATACGACACAATTTTGTGTAGTCTAATTGTGATTGTCAATTATGAGTAAAAATTACTGATTATTTTCACTAACATTATCTATTTATCATGTAGATTATATAGTAATTATGAAATATACAAGTAAAGCAAAATACATGATTATAATATTTAACTTTCGGCATTCCGGTAGGCTTTTTTGCTGAGTGTATAGTTTAACAATTGAACTAAAGCGTATCGTAATAAAAAATCCCCCACTGGGGGAAACAAGATTTCAAATAAATACTACTGCACAGTTATTGTGCGTACTAAAATACTCATTACCTCCCCTGAGTGAGAAGTTGGCAATAAAGGAGTCCAATCGCGTACATTTGCATAACCAAGTTGATGTAAAACCTCAATTGTCGCCATTACCGCTTTGCGGGAGCCAGTTATTGTATGCTTGATTTTTTCTGGTTCCGGATGTTGAGATATTATAGGCTGAGGAATAGCTTTTTGTTGATTACTTACATCACCTAGAAAATTTTTTAAATTCATCAGTTATTCACCACTATTAGAATTTCATTGTTTACTCCCCGTGAGGGGTTTTACTAACTGTAAGTATTCAGCTTCAAGGGAATTGTTTGTTCTGAAATAAAGTCGAAACGAGCCGTCTGGGTAATGCTTCAAATCTTGTTCATCATACAAAATTTCTGGTCTTTGCAACCATCGGGATATACTTTCGTAATAATCAGCTAAAAACAATGCAGGAAAATAAATTCTTCCAGTTTTTACTCCTGTTTTTGGATGAGTAA
>ERZ1740052.210-NODE-210-length-20132-cov-12.234597_pt1 | contig 20132 bp, 14 predicted proteins | sample MGYA00581750_ERZ1740052 | MGnify/ENA primary metagenome ERZ1740052 (study PRJEB43018, sample SAMN04849743) | marine metagenome | isolation source: floating plastic debris | place: Pacific Ocean | collected 2008-08-30 | study: EMG produced TPA metagenomics...
TTCAAATTAAAACTGGTAAACCCTGAATACGCTGAGGGTTTACCTCCATGCTGGCTGCGTTTGGCAGCGCAAGCAGCACGAGATGCTGGTGATGAAAACGCGACTCCGGAAAATGGCCCTTGGCTGTTAACTTTGGATTTCCCCAGCTACGCTCCTTTTATGCAGCATAGCAAGCGTCGGGATTTACGCGAAAAACTGTATAAAGCTTTTGTTTCTCGGGCATCTGCGGGAGAGTTGGATAATAGACCGATAATTAAGCGTATTTTGGAGTTAAGACAGGAATTAGCTGAATTACTCGGATATAAGAACTATGCCGAGGTGAGTTTAGCAAGTAAAATGGCTCCTAACGTAGAAGCAGTTGATAAACTTCTCGAAGAATTGCGTCTTACTAGCTACGATGCCGCACAAAAAGAATTAGAAGAACTAAAACAGTTTGCAGCTTCTAAAAATGCTCCTGAAGCCAAAGATTTAAAAAACTGGGATATCACCTTTTGGGCAGAGCGTCAGCGTGAAGAGAAGTTTTCTTTTACACAAGAAGAATTACGTCCTTATTTCCCACTTCCTCAAGTTCTTGACGGCTTATTCGGATTGGTAAAACGCTTATTCAACGTTAGCGTTACTCCCGCAGACGGACAAGCTCCTGTATGGCATGAAAATGTCCGCTATTTTCAAATAGCTGATGAAACGGGGAATCCCATTGCTTATTTTTATTTAGATCCTTACAGCCGCCCTGCTGAAAAACGCGGCGGTGCATGGATGGATACCTGTTTAAATCGCCGTCAAATTAAGGAAAACGGTAAAACTGAGATTCAGTTACCCGTTGCTTATTTGATATGCAATCAAACCCCTCCAGTTGATGATAAACCCAGCTTAATGACCTTTACGGAAGTAGAAACTCTCTTCCACGAATTTGGTCACGGTTTGCAGCATATGCTTACCAAAATAAATTATCCTAGCGCTGCTGGTATTAATAATGTCGAATGGGATGCCGTAGAATTACCCAGCCAGTTTATGGAAAACTGGTGTTACGAACGCCCAACTTTAATGGGAATGGCAAAGCATTACGAAACCGGCGAACCTCTGCCAGAACATTATTATCAAAAACTTGTAGCAGCACGCAACTATATGAGCGGTAGTGGAATGTTGCGCCAACTGCACTTTAGCTTGCTCGATATAGAATTACATTACCGCTATCGAGCAGATGGTGATGAAACTCCCGACGATGTACGCAGTCGCATTGCTAAAAATACAACTGTATTGCCACCGCTACCAGAAGATAACTTCCTCTGTGCCTTCGGACATATATTTGCTGGGGGATATGCAGCAGGTTATTACAGCTATAAGTGGGCTGAAGTATTGAGTGCGGATGCTTTTGCTGCTTTTGAAGAAGCTGGATTAGAAGACGAACAAGCAATAAAATCTACCGGCGAACGCTATCGCGATACCGTACTTGCCCTTGGTGGTAGCAAACATCCGATGGAAGTATTTAAATCCTTCCGTGGTAGAGAGCCAAGTACCGAACCTTTACTCAAGCACAATGGTTTGAAAAGTGCGGCTTAGGTAATAGGTAATCGGTAATCGGTAATAGGGAATTGATTTTTTGGCGTTGCTGAACAGAAGTATGAAAATGTGATTTCACATTGAAAGAGACGTAGCATTGCGGAGATCTCTACAGAGGTTTCATGTTTAATACAAAATGTAAACAAACATAATTCATTACTCAATTCAGCAACGCCGATTTTTTTGATTTAAACAATTAAAAGACGTTGCATCGCAACGTCTTTTTTCAGATTGGTACATGCATTTTTCCCGTCCAAATAGATACTAAGCGCAAACAATCAAACCTGCTTTAGAGTCATTATCTTTTACAGATTCTACACCATATTTTTGTGCGTAAGCTAATAGTTCGTATGTCCATTCAGTGAAAATTGTGAATATATTTTCGACTATCATGAAAGCTTGTTGACGTTGTGAATCTGTAAGTTCTATTTTTGCTACATAATTTTCTGCTTCTGGTGTACGCATTGTATGTCCGGTTTCTACTCGTAGATGTTCATCACCAAAGTAGAAATAGTCCTGGTGAGAAATTGCTCGCAGTTCCGAAGCTACTTTTGTTGAAATATTAAAAAAAACATGACCTACAGATTCTAACGCTTCAAGAACTAATAATTTAATTTCGGGAATCGCTTGATAGCTGTATCCTGCTATTTCATATGTTATTTGACGAGTAATTTTAGTTTCTTCATTCCAAACAAATCTTAGTCCTTGAGTAAAATTGATATTCGAGTTTAATTCGAGCTTTTCAATATCATTGAGGTACCAAGACCAGTGTTCTTCATCTTCATAAGCATGTTGATTGATAATGCATTGAATTATATTAAGAGGTTGTTTTTCTAAAAAAACATATTTATTCAGGTCGCTAAAACTCATAATAAAATGAGCCATACAAGGAGCAAAACTTAATCTTTTTCTAGGGTGTAAGTTTTGGTCTTGCATAAATACAAATAAAGGTAAATTCGTAAATTTCTGCTTTCTACTTTCAATGAAAGCTAATATGTCTAGCATCATATTTTGTTCAATTTTGATATTTTTGATTAAGCTTAAATGCAAAAAAATTAAACCGAGTGAAAATATAGCAAATTTCAGTTGAGCAGAATACACTCGGCGGCGGAACCTCACCCCGCCTCTTATAAAGCTATGCGTTAATCACATCTTTCTTAACAATCTTAAAAAACTTGCTGAGAAGGCATCTTAAGCACTGGGGTATGAGACATACTTGACAAGCTGACTTTTGCTTTTATCGCTGAAAATAGGTTTTTATTGAGAATTAATCACGAAGCAATAGTGCTTGTACAATATGTGAGCAAATACTCTCGCATTTATTGCGAAAGATGTGACTAATGGATAGCCTTATAAAGGGAGAGGGGAAGAGGCAAGGTTGAATCTGTATTGCACCCAACTGAAAACCGCTATAGTCCTCATTCTTGATCGTGGTTGCTGAGTTACAAAAGTAAAACTAATAGTCATACAAATTTGAGTTGCCTATTAGCTTTTACTGTATGGTTATACGCAGGCTGCGAAAGAATCTTTGATGTCTTCTTGGTATGCTTCTAATTCTGAATTTTGCTTTTGTGCATAAGCTAAAAGCTCATGAGTCCATTCTGTGAAAATACTAAACACATTATTAACTACCTCATAAGCCTTGTAACGCTGTGAATCAGTAAGTTGAAGAGTTTCCAATAAATCTTCTCTTCCTTCCGTACCCATAGCGTGTCCGCTTTCAAGATTGAAATGAAAATCACCGAAATATGTATATTTCTGACCAGTAATTTCCGTTAGTTCGGAAGCTACTTGTGATGTTCTAGAAAATAAAACATTTCCTGTAGCTTCTATCGCTTCTATTGCAGCAATCTTGATAATAGGTTCTGCTTGTAAAGTATATGCAGACAATTGATAAGATAGCTGTCGAGAAACTTTACATTGTTTGCTCCATAAGAATCTTAACATCTGAGTAAAGCTCATTTGCGAATTATATCCTAGCTTTTCGAGGTCATTTATAAACCAAGGCCAGTGATGGTCATCTTCATAAGTATGTTCGTTAATCATATGCTCGACTTTGGTAACTGCTTGCTTTTCCCGAAGAACATACTTATTCAAGTCACCAAAACTCATAATAAAATGTGCGATACACGGTGCAAAGCTCAATCTTTGTCTTGGATCTATTGTTTTATCTTCTAAGAACTGAAAAAAAGGTAACTGAGCGTATTCGTGATTCTTTTCTTCGATTAACGATAATATTTCTTGCATTGAAATTTATTCCTGTGAATGCTAATTGTTATCAACTTATTAGTGCAGTGATAGTTAAGTTTTAAGGCTTAACCTTCTTTAGTTGAAGCGGATAATGCGACTCTGATAACCAAATAGCATCAAAATGATAGCTAAACTTATGATGAATAGTGTTTGTTGTTTTTGCTCTAGAACTAATTTAGAACATTACTTTTGTTTTGCCAGTCGTATAAACTCAGAAAACAACTCTCCTGTTAATTTTACAAATTAGGTAAATAATATGTTCACTTAACTACGTATAAATATCTTTTTGTATTATTTTTTTATTTACCAATGATAATATTTTAAAAGCATTAATGAATATCATATGAAGCTACGGTTTTTATAGCATATGTAGCTAGATAGGTATTTAATCAGTTCATTGAAAATATATATATTTATTAAAAGTGTTAAGTTTTAAATTCATCTAAATTTCATTCATACATTATTTTTTAAAGAAAAGTCTTTAATATAAATATCGCTAAATTAAAATTTTAATTCAATCTGAATATCTTACATATACTGCGCTTAGCTAAGTATTTTTACAGATGTATTGGAACTACAAAAAAATATATATGAGTTTTTACGAATGTCATGAATAGTTTAATGCTTTAGATTGCATTAATATGAACAGCGATCGAAATATTTCCGTTTAATACTTTTTATTTTTAAGCGGAAAATAAATTTATTTATAGAAGATATATTATAAATAGATTTATTTAATACACAATATTTTAGCTATATCAATAGATATAGTCTTTATATTGCTCGGTTATCAGGTTGCGTGACTGAATTGAGTACAGAATAATTAAGTTGAGATATAAAAACTTATTTACTGTAAGCATTCATCGATAACAAGCAATATTAGGAAGACAATTTCATGACAGATTTAATATCATTTGCACAACAGCAAGAAAAGCAGAATGAGAATAATATTTGGTTATCTAATGGAAAACCAAAGTTTGCTGTGCCCACGTGCGATGATGGATTACTTTGGGAAACCTGGATGTCCATGTTTCATTTTCCTACTCTTACAGTTGCAGACGAGTTAGGCTTATTTCCTTTAATTGCAGAAGCTCCAAAAACAGCATCCGAAGTAAGTGAAAGTCTTTCTTTAAGCGAGCGTGCTACTGAAGCTCTTTTAGGGGTAATGACTTCATTAGGTTACTTAGTTCAGCAGAATGGTAAATTTAATCTTACTAAGGTTTCTACTAACTTTTTACTTCCTCAAAGTCCTTATTACTGGGGTGGAATGCTGAAGCTGATGGCAAATAATCCCCTATCCCATTCTGTATTGCTAGAAGGCTTGAAAAATGATAGATCGAGCGTTTATCAGGAACAAGATGTTTGGGAAGCTCACGAAGTAGAGATTGATAAAGCTAGATTATTTACAGGTGCTATGCAGAGCATGACCATGCCTGGTGCTTTAGGATTAGCACATCATGGTAACTTTGAGCAAACGCAAAGTCTTCTTGATGTAGGAGGTGGTTCTGCTGCTGTATCTGTAGCTTTAGCTCAACGTTATCCTCAAATGAAATGTACTATTCTAGATTTACCAGTTGTATGCGAAATTGCCCAAGATTATATTTCTAAAGCTGGATTATCAAATCGAATAGATACTTATTCCGCAAACTTTTTTACTGATACTTTCCCCACTGGTTATGATGCTGTTTTATTCAGCAATATTTTTCATGATTGGGGATGGAAAAAATGCCAGCATTTAACAAAAAGTAGTTTTGAAGCATTACCTAAAGGTGGTCGTATTTACCTACATGAAATGCTTTTGGACGATACAAAAGATGGCCCAGCCCCAGCAACTTCGTATTCTATGTGTATGATTTGGTGGACTCAAGGTAAGCAATATACAGCCAGTGAAGTCACTCAACTTTTACAAGAAGCAGGATTTGAAGATATTTCTATAACTTCGACTCATTCTTATTTTTCGTTAGTTAGTGCAAGTAAGCCATAAATTGTTCTATCTTTATGCGCGAAGAGAACATTTTTTAATACAATTTAAACATTAAGGGATAAAGCTATACGCTTTATCTCTTAATTTTATTAGCTATTATCTGGTTGAGTAGTAGGAATTTCAATTACAAACTCGGTACCTTCTCCTAACTCACTCAAGCAATGTAGCTGACCACCATGCTTATCAACAACTATTTGATAACTAATCGACAAACCTAAACCAGTTCCTACTCCAACAGGCTTAGTAGTAAAAAATGGGTCAAACAAACGTCGCTTAACTTCTTCAGGTATTCCCGTACCATTGTCAATTATATGGATAGCAATGCGGTCATTGTTTAATATTTCCGTAGTAATTTTAATTTGAGGAACAGACACGTGACCTTTAATTACTCCCTCTTCTAACGCATCAATAGCATTAGCAATTAAATTCATAAATACTTGGTTTAGCTGTCCGGCAAAACAAACAACTTTTGGTAAGTTAGCGTATTTTTTAATTATCTCAATTCCGCTATGCTCTTGCTTGGGTTTAATACGATGCTGCAAAATCATCAAGGTACTTTCAATACCTTCATGAATATCTACCGTCTTCATTTCTGCTTCGTCAAGACGAGAAAAGGTTCTTAAAGATTGTACTATTCCACGAATTCTCTCAGCCCCTACCATCATGGACTTCATTAATTTAGGTAAATCTGAAACTAAGAAATCTACATCAAGAGCTTCTTTCTCTTCTTCTATTTCTGAAGTTGGTTCGGGATATTCTTCTTCATACAGTTTGAGTAAACCTAATATATCTTCAGCATAATTATTCGCATGAATTAAATTACCGTATATAAAGTTAACAGGATTGTTGATTTCATGAGCAACTCCAGCCACTAATTGACCTAAGCCAGACATTTTTTCACTTTGCACTAATTGGGATTGAGTTTTCTGGAGTTGCTGCAGTGTTTGTTCGATTTGCTGTGCTTGTTTTTGAGCATTTAGTGCAGTTTGCTGAGTTTCGGCATAGAGATCGGCTTGGTTTATAGCGATGGCAAGCTGGTCTACTACTGCTTGCAGTAATTCTACTTCACTATCACTCCAAGGACGAGTTTGTGCCCAGTGACCGCAAACAATGACACCAATTTGACCGGAACGAGTCTGAATTGGTAGCACTATTTCCGATTTAATTCCTAAATTCTCTAAAAATTGCCGATGTATTGGTTCTTCACACTTGCTTGCATCATCTATCTGCAATATTTCTTGGTTTATAAACAGTTCTGTTACCGAGCCTACCTTATCTATAGAATGGCGACCGATTAAACTGGGCAAACTGGTATCTTTTGATTCTTTGATCGTTTCCCAAATTGGAGGTTCGGCGTTGGGTTGAAACCAAGAGAAGCTACAGCGATCGATATTTAATAAATGCTTAATTTTATTAATTGCCGTTTCAACTACTGTGTCTATATCGAGAGTATTACGAATTTGGCTGGCCAGACTATTGAGTAATTTTTCGCGATTGGCTAGTTCTCGATATCGTGCTTCTGAACGTTTTACTGCTTCTTCGGCTTGTTTTCGATCTGTAATATCTCGCCAAATTGTATAAAATACTTCTTCTCCATTCAAAGGAATAGCAGTTAATTGAACTTCAAGAGGCATATCTCGACCATCTATACGGCGAATTACCCACTCAAAGCGATTACCACCCTTAGCAAAAGCAATTTCTGTTAATTCTCTTTGCTTATCAAAAGAAGATGTCCCATCGGGTTGAAATTCAGGAGAAATTGCTGATGGAGCCATACGCATTAGTTGCTCTCTACTTGCACAACCCATCATTTCTGCTGCTGCTTGATTGCAGTCAAAGAAAACTTGACCGTTATATAAAAGAATTCCATCTGCTGATTTTTCAAACAAAGTACGGAATTTCTCTTCACTTTGTTTGAGTGCATCCTCTGCATGTTTAAGCTCGGTAATATCCATTACCATCCCATCCCAGACAATATCACCGTTAGCTTGCTTTTCCGGTCTAGAATGTCCCTTCAACCACTTCAATTTTCCTTTATATGTAGTAATTCGCCATTCCTGTTTCCAAACCTGCAAACTTTGAGCAGAAGTTGCTATTGACTGCTGTAAAATTGGTAAGTCATCTGGATGAGTTTTTTCAAAAATATTGTTAGCATTTCCTTGAATCTGTTCTGGTTTTAATTCAAAAAGGTCATAACAGCCAGGACTAACATAGGAAAAATAATTAGAACCATCTGGACGCAATATATATTGATAAATCATTCCTGGAACGTTAGCAGCCATTTTTTCAAGCTGTGCTTCTGTTCTATGTAGGGATTCCTCGGCTTGCTGTCTTCCTACAATTTGGGCTTGTAGTTGTTTATTTGCTGCTTGAAGTTCGGTCGTGCGACACTGTACCTTGCTTTCCAAATCTTGCTGATATTGCCGTAACTGTTCTTCTATTTGTATTTTGTCGCTGATATCAATCATCAGCCCACCCCAGAGGATATCACAACCTGCTTGTCTTGACCGTCGCAATATGCATCGAACCCACCTACATTTACCACTGTGTGTAATGATTCTTCCTTCCCACAGCCACGGTAGCAATGTATCTGCTGAAAGCTTCATCGATTCTAAATAAGAATCTCGGTCGTCTGGATGAATTAAATCGAAAACTACGGTGAAATCTTGTTCTGCTTTGTGAGGTTCTATTCCCAGAAATCTCCGACAACCAGAACTCATATAAGGGAATGACATTTTCCCATCAGCATTCAAACGAAACTCATAGATAACCCCCGGTAAATTCGCAGCCAGTTTTCGGAAGCGTCTTTCGCTGGCTGTTAATGCTTGCTCGCAAAGCATTTGTTCGGTAACTTTCTCTGAAGAAAAAATTATTCCACCAATTTCACCATTATTTTCATTCCAGGGACGGCATTCCCACTTTATCCACTCCAATTCACCATCTACGCCTACCATTTTGTCAGCTTCGCAACTTGCCACTGCACCAGCTAAACAACGTTGGTGAATCATCTTCCATTTATCAGAACTTTGGGGAAATATGTCGTAATAACAACGATCTATTTTGCATTCACCGTTCAAACCGTAATCTATCAGCCATTTACGACTTGCTGCCATCAGGCACATCTGAGTATCAAACATTGCAACAGCTACAGGTGTATGCTCTAAAAGCACTTGGAGCAGTTGAGAATCATTATTGGACTGTGCGTACAGATGCATATAGTTGACTGGTAGATACGTTAATAAACGCGCTTACTCTGATACTTGTAATCATAAAATTCCCCAGGGGAATGCCACTCAATATAACCACCCGCAAGGTAAATCAACTACCGAATTTTCTCTGAATTAAAATAAATCTTAGAGCACAGCTAATTCAATTTTAAAAGCGATCGCCAATATTTCTGCCAATTTACTTGCCGGCTTTGAATGAGAAGGGAAAGAGTGAGAAGAGGAAAATGAATATTTATAAGTAATATTAAAGCGCCTTGGAAGTCATAAAAAAACAAGTTAAAGATTCAAAAATCAAAAAAGCACTGTTAAATAACTAACGCTCCTATAGCCAAAAGTTACAATCTAATATCACTCATAGAAGAGAAATCCAGTTTTTTATACTTCGCATAATTTCATATAATACCTCACTACACAGAATAGATAATCTAGCTATTAAAATTCATCAAACTTTATATCTTTACTTTTTGTATCAATCCTCTTCACAAAAATTTACTTAGTTTTGATTAACTTTATTAAACATAGATTACAACTAATAAATTTCATAATTATTTGTTAAGGAAATAGTGCAGAATTAGAAGTAGGCTATTAGGTAATTGAACCTTTATTTTTCAACTTCAAATCTAATGGTTCATTTATACATAATCGTCCTTTGTCCTTTATCATTTGTCTAATTTGGTCTTGGACAAATAACAGAGGAAATAGGAGCAAAGCGGTAAAACCCAAGGTAGGCAATAAAAAAGATGTCCCTATGATGCAAAATATTTTGCTAGCTGTCTCAGGATTGGGACATGCAGAAGAAATGCTTAAATCCATGGAGGAAATACCATCAATTCAACGAGCAAAAGTTACCGTTTTGCATGTTGTTCCTCCACAAACCACCGCCGAAACAATGACAGCTAAGTGGGAAGAAGGCGGTAGAATTTTAGCGAGCGCTATTCAAAAGTTGCAGCTAAATCCCAATCAAGTTAATTCTGTACTGCGTCAAGGTGAACCCAAAGATGTCGTCTGTCAAGTTGCAGATGAAATCGATGCCGATTTAATTATCATGGGTTCAAGAGGACTCAAACGCTTGCAATCAATTTTGGCTAATTCTGTTAGTCAGTACGTGTTTCAACTGTCTCGTCGTCCAATGTTGCTGGTTAAAGATGACATTTATGTCAAAGCAATTAACCGGGTTATGGTGGCAGTTGACAAATCAGATGCCTCACAGTACTGTTTAGACTTGGCTTTGTCTTTGCTAAAAGATATCAAAGGCAGCCAGTTGATTTTAACTCATGTCATGACTGACCTGAAAAGTCCATCAGCAGAAACCGCAGAACTTAACCCTGAAAAACACCCTATTTTGGCAGCAGCAGCAAATGAAGCTCAGAAACAAGGTGTTAGCTCTCGCAGTATACTCAGCATTGGCAAACCGGGAGAAAAAATTTGTAACTTAGCAGAAGAGATGAACGCGGACTTATTATTAGTCGGTTCTCCTGACCGTCGTCCTTCGATTGCTAAGAATTTTGTCGATTTGGATAAGCTTATAGGTGCTTCGCTGTCTGATTACGTCAGGATTAATGCGACTTGTCCAGTTTTATTAGCGCGTACTGCCGCAGATTAAACGCTATTTTACCTTCAATTCATTTAACTATAGATTTCGCGGTTGATAGATAAAACCCCTACACTTATAAATAGTGCTGGGGTTTTTCCTTTCAAAGCATCAAGTATTAATTAAGAATCGTTTCTTCCGCTTTCACGGCTAACTGTTAAGGTGTAAAGTAATACTAAAAAAATTGCGGGAACTAGTACGAACAAAATGCTCGCAATGAATCCCAAATCATTAGTTTGCATAGTTAAAAAAGCCTCTCTTGTTATTTGCAGCCACTAGTTTTAGGATACCATTACTAATGCTTAAGCCGAACCATATCAAAAAAAAGACAGCTTGCATTAAGATAATTCTCAAGGCTTAGTAACAACACTCACCGCACCATTAACTAAAGTTTGACAAGCAAGACGGTAATTTTCCGGCTTTTTTTTCAATATTTTGTTTTCTACATTCGTTCGAGGTGAGAGATTTTCCATTCCTTCTGTTATCTCTACGATACAGCTTCCACACTGCCCCGCACCTCCACAATTCATCATTTTTCCCCATACTTTATAGATATCAATATTGTTTTGCATGGCTTTCAATCGCAAATTCGCACCATCAGCCGCAATTACTTCTTTATTTTCTTTAACGAAATTAATGTTACCCATAAGTTAATACCCTGTTTAATATTTTCCTGACAATAAATACTATATCTATTATCTAACTTATTACAAAAAGTTAAGAAATATCAATTTTTGCAAAGAATATGTGGCAAAAAATAAGACAGACCTGTAGAGCCTGTCTAAAATTTTATTTTCTGGTCAACTTGCGCCGCGTTAACTTACTTGAAACCTACAGCAGCTTGCCAAACAAAAGCTAGTAACAAGAAGAAAACGGGAATGATGGGGAGAACATCTACGAGAGGGTCAAAAACTTGATAAGCTTCCGGCAATTTCGCTAATAATAGTGCTACTTCCATGTTTGTTTAAATCCAAGTATCCAACATAGTTTTCATATTTGAGAAATATCTTAACACGATCGGGGTATGGGAAGTATGTGGAGAGAAATAAGTAATAAGAAATAGGTAATAAATTATTTTTAGTGCAAATAAGGGTTGAAATTTAAGCTAAAACAGGAATTTCAATTGTAAATTCGCATCCCTTGCCTAATTCTGATGATACGCTAATTTTTCCTTGATGAGTTTCTTCGATAATTTGTTGAGCGATCGCCATTCCTAAATCAGTACCTTTACCGAGTGGTTTGGTAGTAAATAATGGTTCAAATAATTTTTGTTGTACTTCTTGGCTCATCCCCATACCGTTATCAGCGATGCGAATAATTATTCTATCGGTAATCGTTTTTTCTGTAGAAATATGGATATTTGGTGCAGGTACATCTTCTAAGGCATCAATGGCATTTGCGATTAAATTAGTAAATACTTGATTGAGTAAACCGGGGTAGCACTGTATTTCTGGGACATTACCATATTGTTTTACTACTTCAATTTTTGGAAGACAGCCTACTGCTTTGAGGCGATGACGTAAAATCATTAATGTGCTATCAAGCCCGGTATGTATGTCAGCTTTAACTAATTTATTAGTATCGCTTCTAGAAAAATTTCGCATCGACTCCGAAATATCTTGGATACGTTGAGAGCTTATTTTCATCGATTCGAGTAAGTTGGGAAAATCTTCTAAAGTAAACTCAATATCTAAGTCTTCTAAGGCTTCTTCGATTTCTGCAACTGGTTGCGGGTAATGTTTTTGATAAAGATAAATAATTTGCGTGATGTCTTGTAAATATTCGTAAGCTGGGGCAATATTGCTAGAAATGCAGCCGATGGGGTTGTTGATTTCGTGGGCTACTCCTGCTACTAATTGTCCCATTGTGGCGAATTTTTCTTGTTGTATTAATTGCACTTGTGTTTGTTGCAATGCGGCGGTTCTTTCTGCTACATTTTTTTCTAATTGCTCGTTCCAATTTTCGAGTTTTTTGGTTAAATGCCGCAATTGTAAATGTACTCGCACTCTTGCTAAAACTTCTTCTCCTTCAAAGGGTTTAGTAATGTAATCAACAGCCCCTAAAGATAATCCTTGTACTTTAGAATTTGTATCAGCTAAAGCAGTCATAAAAATAACTGGAATTTCCTGAGTTTGCGGATTTGCTTTGATGCGACGACAGGTTTCAAATCCATCAATACCGGGCATTTGTACGTCAAGTAATATCAATTCTGGCTGCTCGGTTTCATCTTCTAATTGTTCTATAGCACTTTCACCATCGGTTTCAATACGGATAGATAATCCGGCATTTTTTAAAGTTTGAGCTAATACCGCAAGGTTGGTAGGGTTATCGTCAACAAGGAGAATAAAGCCGGAGTTTTGAGTAAAAGTAGACATCATTTTATAGTCCAAAATCTAAAAAAATTAATTAAGATATTCTTTTATAAGCTGCCGCAAGGGTTTGAGTTGAAAGTTTTCTGCTAAGTTAATGATTTTTTGAGCAAAGGGTGTGAGATTATCATCAACATCTTTTAATTTGTTTGCTTCGTCGATAATCGCGTAGACATCACCTTTTTTCGCAATTGAATGCAGATGACGCAATATTTCGTCCGATGGTGGGATAATTTCTGATGAAAGAGAATTCGCACTTATTAATTTATTATTTTCGTAAATCCATTCAAGTTGCAAATGCTTATTAAGTAATTCTAATAAACTTTCTACCTGTACTGGTTTAGATAAAAAACTATTTGCACCAATATCTAAACTTTTCTGCTGCTCTGCTTCAAACACGCTTGCAGAGGAAGCGATAATTACTATATCTTCTGGAAGCAAATTTCGCAAATTACTAATTAACTCAAAACCATCCATTTCTGGCATTGCTAAATCGGTAATTACCACGTCTGGTTGCCATTCTTTAGCTTTCTCTAAACCTTCTTTGCCATTACTTGCTTCTTCGACTTCAAAACCAATCGGTTGAAGTAAATTCTCTACAACCGAACGATTTTCCCATTTATCATCAACTACCAGAATTTTTTGTTTTCTTCCTTGATATCCGATAATTGTTTCTTGGGAGGAGATACAAGAGGTTTCTGCCCAATCGTCATAATATGGTAAATCTAATTCAAACCAGAAATTACTACCTTTATCAATCTCGCTTTCTACCTTAATTTCACTATTCATTAAGGAGATAATTTTTAAGCTGATTGCTAACCCCAACCCAGTACCTTCAACTTGCTTTTTTATATCTCCCACTTGCTCGAAAGGTTGAAAAATCTTGTTTAACTGTTCGGGATTCATCCCCATCCCCGTATCTATAATCTCAAAATTAATTTTACAATTATGATTTTTATCCTTATCCATCAAATTTGCTTTTAAAATTACACTACCTTTATCGGTAAACTTGATTGCATTACCCAGCAAATTAATCAAAACTTGACGTAATCGTTTCTCATCTGCTTTTACACCTACTGGTAATTCAGAATCGGGTTGATAAATAAACGAAATACCTTTTTGTTCGGCACGAATGCGGCAGATTTCTACAACTCCTTGCAAAAAAGATGGAAAATGAAACTTCACTGGATAAAGTTCCATTTTGCGAGCTTCTATTTTTGATAAATCTAAAACGTCATTAATCAAAGTTAATAGATGAGAAGCACACTGATGAATAATATCAACTCCTTTACTTCCCCTATCCGTCATAGCTTCCGAACGTTTAAGAATTTGAGCGTAACCAAGAATACCGTTAAGTGGAGTTCTTAATTCATGGCTCATATTGGTAAGAAATTCGCTTTTAGCTTTATTCGCATTATCAGCAGCAATTTTTGCTTCTCCTAACTGAAAAGTACGTTCTTCTACTCTAAATTCTAATTCTTCGTTGACTTTTTTCAGCTTTCTTTGTGCTTGTCTATTCTCATTAAGTACAGCACAAAGTACATAAGTAGTTACTGCAATTACACAGATGAAAGACTGCAATAATAACAGCGATTTATTTACCGAATCCAGTTTAGCGAAAGAACTAAAACCGCGAACAGTACCAAAAACTGCGATTCCTGAAACAATTAAAACAAGTATTGTTGATTCTCTTTCTCCGAAGCGAAAAGCCGACCAAATTAACAGTGGAATCATCATGTATTCCAAGGGATAACCTTGCCAAAAAGATATCCAACTAATGAATACCAATGATATTATCAGCAATCCTAACTCGCCAGTTTTTTGTGTTTTCAGTGGTTCTCGCAGTTCTGATTTTTGAAACCATTCCAACATTCCCGGTGTCACAATCAAAATGCCAGCAATAACTGATGTAAACCAACCTTGCCATACTTCTTTATAAATAGCCCAAGGCACTATACCGCGCATGCACAAAGTTGCAACTGCAAGAGTAGTAATTACTATTGGAGTCGGAATAATTAAGATAAAAAACTTAAAAATATTCTGGGAATAGTTGAGAATTTTGCTCCTTTTAATAAAGCGTTTTATTAAAATACTAGCTATAAACGGATCGGCAACATTGTAAATTGCTATAAGACTACTTGTTAAAAAGTCGTTTTTATAAAAAAATACGCTATTAGCAATTAAAGCTCCTACGAGCAAAGCAGGTAATATACGATATCCTAATAGTAAAAAACTACCTAAATAAAGTCCTGCCGAAAGCCAAATTGCTGATGAACCATTTTGGAAAGATAGTGATAAAGATATCTTGCACAAACACAAGTGAATTGCAGGAATCACGAATGATGCTACAAGTATTTTATGCTTTGAGATAAATCGAGTTTTTATCTTCTTATTTAAAACATATTGCATTACTTTTAGTTAAAGTCTTAGGATTAGAGAAAATATAGAAATGCCCAATTCTTAGCCAAAGACATTCCATGACAAAAAAACAGCAAATATCCACTTCATTGGTAATAACGTAAACGTTGCCGAAAATTTTAGTGAAATAGTAGTTAATCTTCCCTGTAATAAATCTATGGTTCCCTAAAACTGAACGAAAATTAAAGTTTGTGTAAATTATTAACTCCTAAGTAAATCGGCACTTTTAAAGTATCGCTATGTAACAAACACTCTTCCTACCCATAAACCCAAGCATAACTACTCGCGCAAAATAAATTGTATATTGTCCGAAGCGAGTGCAGCGTTCGCGTTCCCGGGTCGCGTGCGGCGAGCGCGTGTCCCATAGGACATAGCGAAACGTTAGCGCAGCGTCTCCTGGAGAGAGATAGCAATCGCAGGAGTTTGGGATTGCTTCACTTCGCACCCTACGGGAAGACTAACGTCAACGCAATGACACAAATAATGCAGGCACACACACTTATTACTCGCAACTCGCTACTTTCTACTTGCTACTCCCTACTCCCTACTCCCCGAGAGTAACTACGATTTTCAACGCCTGCCTAATTAACTGCTCACTGCTTCAACCAATGCCCAAATTCTTTAGTAAAGGTATCGTTTAATATGCTTTGCCGAATCTTCTGAGTAAATCTAATCAATTCGGTAATATTGTGAATGCTTAATAACGTATAAGCTAAAATCTCATGTGAGCGTATCAGATGCGATAGATAAGCACGAGTAAAATTCTGACATGTATAGCAAGGGCAGGTTTCATCAAGGGGAGTAAAATCTTCACGAAACTTAGCATTTTTAATGTTCCATCTTTCTCCATTTACCACGGCAGTACCGTGCCTAGCCCAGCGAGTCGGAATTACGCAATCAAATAAATCTACACCAGAGGCGATCGCCATTACCATTTCTTGATGCGTACCAACACCCATCAAATAACGCGGTTTGTGAGCGGGTAATAAAGGTGCTGTTTGTCGGACAATTTCGTGAATCAACTCTGGCTCTTCCCCAACGCTGACACCACCAATTGCATATCCGGGTAAATCTAATTCAGTTAAAGCATTTGCCGCTTTAGAACGTAAATCGGCATAAACTCCACCCTGTACGATTCCAAACAATGCTTGTTCGCTACCATGATGCGCTTCAATACATCTCAACAACCAACGATAAGTAAGTTCCGTTGCAGCTTCTACTTCCGTGCGATTGGCTGTAGCAGGGGGACATTCATCAAAAGCCATGATGACATCCGCACCTAAAGTATTTTGAATTTCTATTGATTTTTCTGGCGTTAAATTAATAATTCTTCCATCATGGGGAGAGCGAAAACTTACTCCTTCTTCAGTAATTTTACGCATCTCACTTAAACTAAAAACCTGAAACCCACCGGAATCGGTAAGCATCGGTTTGTCCCAACCCATAAACTTATGTAGTCCACCCCCTCCTGCTACAATCGCCTCGCCCGGTTGTAGATGGAGATGATAAGTATTTGACAACACCATCTGCGCTCCAGTTTCCTGTAATTGGTCTGGAGTAATGGTTTTGACGTTTGCCAGAGTTCCCACCGGCATGAAGCGTGGAGTTTCGACTACACCATGAGGGGTAGAGAATATCCCAGCACGCGCTGAAGTGTTGCTACATTTAGCAAGACGTTGGAATGAAAAATTTGCACTCAAAATTAAGAAAACCGAGACTGTTCTGTTAATGATTTAACTTATTAAACCAAATTTAGAACATATCTGAACTATCATCATCAATTTCAGCATCCCATTTTGCCGACAATACCTGTTCCATCATTGCTTCAATGGCATTGGCATTCCAACAACGTTCCTGTCGCTCCTGCATTGGGGTAGAAAGAGGAATCAAGCGCAATCGCATCCCTTCTTGAACCAAATCAAAACAGGCTTCCTTCTCGGACGACTGATGAAGTTCTAAATAATCAAAACTGTAAACGTTTAAATAAAGTGCATTATTAGCCACTAACGTAGAGCGTCGGGGATTCGCGAAAACTTCCATTACATCCCCTTCTCCCTCACCGCAAACCTCACCATCTTGGGTGTAAGCATAGCGGACATGACCCAAATCCCCTAGCAATCGTCGCATATCAAGTTTATTTACGATAACGCCTGTATTGACAATGCACGGAGCTGGTATCTTGGTCTCGGGTAGATGGTGATTCATAATCAAATAGCTTTTTGAGCAAAGGTGAAGTACAACGTTATAGCCTGCATAACCAATGACTCAGCGATAATCTATGCCTTGCAATATATAAATATCAGATATGGCGGGGCAATTGCTAACAGTCGCTGATATTAATTACTAGCTTTTCTTTCAAAGTACAAAAAACACTACCACCGATTAAAATACAATTTTTTATGCTTCATGAAAATGTTATAAATTTTACTTCCTTATTTTTTCCTACTTAGATAAGCATAACAAATTTTTTGGCTCAGTTTCTCATACAAGTAAATCTTATTTCAAGTTTTAAAATTTGATACTGTTATTTGTGCGGTAATCGTAAGTGCCATTGTTTTGTTCTATTTAGGTAATTATTTTGACAAGTATGAATGCTCAGTACCAGTGGTGGAAAACTCAAGTTTTTAATTTGGTTGCAAGTATTATATTTTATACGTCTATCCCAATGCCTTATATCGAAAAATTGGAGTTTGGTGTGGTAGCACGTTTTGCAACCGCGATAGGGATAATGATCGGAGGAATCTTAGGATTGTTTGATATTGTAGCGAATTTCCTTGGAGTATCAGTACTAACTCGCAGTGCATTAGTAGTCGCAAGCTGGATTGCAATTACAGGAGGACTGCATATGGATGGAGCAATGGATACCGCCGATGGGTTAGCAGTAACGGATAAAGAACGGCGTTTAGAGGTAATGACTGATAGCGCTACAGGAGCTTTTGGGGCAATGGCAGCAATTGTTTTAATCTTGCTTAAAACAGTAGCCTTAACAGAAATACAAGAAAATCGCTGGTTGATATTAATTGCTGCTTGTGCATGGGGACGTTGGGCACAGATTTTGGCTATACAAAGATATGATTACCTAAAACCAACTGGGAAAGGTGCATTTCATAAGCAAGCCATTCGTTCTTACAAAGATGTTTTACCTTCTATTTTGCTGCTACTAAGTTTAAATTTTATAAAGCTAATATTTGGTAAATTTACTCAAAATAACTTATCAGCAGCAATAAGCATGATAATTGCAGGAATTGCAATTGCCTTTCTTACTGGTGCTTGGTTCAACCATAAATTAGGTGGTCATACAGGGGATACTTACGGTGCAGTAGTAGAATGGACTGAAGCACTTTTTCTTTGCGCCATGACGATACAGTGAGCAGTGAACAGTGAGCAGTTATCAGTTTAAATTTTTCTCCCCTTGTCCCCTTGTCCCCTTGTCCCCTTTTCTCCCCATCTTTACTTAACTGGCTTCAACCGGGTTACTTTCAATTTAAAGCTGCCGATTCCAGTTTCTCCGAAGGATCGAACGCGAACGATATAAGTTCCGGTTTTAGTAACGCGAGTGAAGAGTAGGGAATTACTGCTACCGTCGGGGCCGTCATCGTTTTCTGCTATTGTTGAACCGTCGGGAGCGAGCAGCGTAATAATGCTATCAAAGCTATCTGAAGAGAGATCGATTGCTAAATTATCACCTTTGGCTAACTTCACCATATAGTCGCGAGCAAAGCCACCTTGCCCTGTAGGAATATCTCTATCGGATAGCGCATCGGATATTTCGTAAGTGGCGGGTAAAGGTATGGGATTATAAAATTTATTAGCTTGTTTATTTGCTTGAGCAAAAGCTGTTGTCGCACTTATACCAAATACCAGTAACGTAGCAGGAATAAACCCAAATTGTCTTAAACCCAGCGCTTTAGACTTACTCATGATTGTATGTAGTTTTCCTGTAAAAATAATCTTAATTTTGGTTAATTATAATTTTTATTAGCCTACCTTGCCTATGAATTGTTGATATAGTTTGCCTTCGATGGAACGGCAACTGCTGCAACTCCAGAAACAGTAATTCCAGATTTACTTAAGGTTTCTACCGCAGAATTGACTGTAGTACCTGTTGTATAGATATCGTCAACTAAAATTACAGGGAGATTCGGAGGCTTGCGAAAATCTTTTCCTATATCAAAAGCTTGAGTTAAAGTTTCTTTTCGCTCGGTTGGCGATAATCCAAACAGTGCCTCAGTTGCTTTAACTCTTTGTAATCCGTTTACCTTTAATTTTAACCCAGTTGTTTGACAGAAGCTTTTTGCAATTAGCGCTGCTTGATTGAAACCTCTTTTTTTTTCTTTCTCCGGGTGCATGGGAATCGGAACTACCATAAAAGAATCTTCCCCGCCTAATTCTCGCAGCCAGACTTCTCCAAGCCATTCACCGAGGGGACGGGCAATTTCCGGATGATTGTTGTATTTCATTGTGGCGATCGCCCGTTTGATAGCTCCCCCATAAGCACCCCAAGCAATTACTGGTAAAGCATTGGAATTATTTTTCTTACGATTGGAGCCAGTTAAACGACATTTTTGTAACTCTTTATTACAATATTCGCAGAATTCTTCCGAAGTCGGACGCTGACATAAAGCACAATTTGATTGTAAAAAAAGGTTAAGAAAACTTTTCCAAGGTTGCATAGTATTTTGGGTATGGGGGGATGGGGCATGGGAGAGGGTAGTTGGAAGTTGGTAGTTGGT
>ERZ1740052.213-NODE-213-length-20074-cov-14.462511_pt1 | contig 20074 bp, 31 predicted proteins | sample MGYA00581750_ERZ1740052 | MGnify/ENA primary metagenome ERZ1740052 (study PRJEB43018, sample SAMN04849743) | marine metagenome | isolation source: floating plastic debris | place: Pacific Ocean | collected 2008-08-30 | study: EMG produced TPA metagenomics...
GTGTTGTATGCCAGGAACGAGACTTGAACTCGTGACACGAGGATTTTCAGACACGTGGGGGCACGGAGCGCTTGTCCTCGGGTCAGTATTTGACTGAAAATTCGTCGTTTCTATTAATAATTGATATAAAAGTTGGTTGATGTGTTTTAAATTACCTTCATGGCAGAACCAACTTTACAGCAGCTATTTGGTGCGAATGCAACGCAAGATATGAATTCATTGATTATCGATAAAACCGACTTGGTAGCGATTGGCTTGACGGCTAGCGCTACCAATTCGGCTGAAAGTCTGCTGGCTGCAATTATTGCGATAGCACAGCAAACATTAACAACAACAAATCAAGAAGCGAACCCTGAGCAGTCCGTAGTTGTAGAGGACGGATTGGAAAGCTTGATTAATAGAAACGACCAAACTTATCGTCAATTAACTAAATCAATTAGCTTTGAGAAGTTAGATGCACAATCTGTTTTTGACCCCGATGATTATTAATGATAAAAGTTGAGAATTTGTTTGGAGAGGGTGCTGCTCAATCAGAACAATATTTAATTATTGACAAAACTGATTTAAGGATTACGGCAGATGAAAATAATAGGGCAGAATCTTTGTTTGCTGCCATTATTTTAAAATCTTCTAAGCAGTATGAAGGTGTATTGACGGATGAAAATAATAATCCAATTACCGACCCCGAGGGGAATAAAATCACCTACGACAATAAAGGATTGTTTACTCAAACGCAGTTAACTTACTACGACCGATATTTACCTACAGGAATTATTCGAGACGTATTTGAATTTTTAGAACTTGTTCCAGATGACTAATATTAAAGATTATCCCGAGTTGGTTAATCCATTAGATGAGGATTGGATTTTAATTCAAGAGAATAAAACTATTCCTGCTTACAAGAAAACTAAGTTAGCTAATATTAAAAACAATAGTAGTAGCGGTAATTCTGGTGCTTCTACTAATTGGGGGTATAGAGATGGTAGTGCTAACTTTTCTCTTAGTGGAGGTAAGTATTTAATAGATACACCAACTGACGTAACTATTAATTTAGAAAATATTGTAGAAGGTATTGAAATAGAGCTATTAAGATTAAGCGCTGATAATTCTTTATTTTTAAATGGAATATCTAAAGTTAATGGGGATGATATTGATATAGATGCATCAGTATCACTACCTTTTAACGATATTCCTAGTAGATTAATTTATGTAAACTCTGTAGTTGGATGGATATTTATCCCCAAGTCGAATATTAGAATACTTTCTCCTTAAAATCTCCCCAGTACTGGATTAATTCAATTGTTTAGTGTTGCTAATATTCAGGCTAACAGTGGGGATAAAGTTAGTACGTGGGTTGATGCAGCTAATAATAATAATGCAATCCAAAATAATCTAAGTTCTCAAGCTATTTATACCGACGGTATATTTAACCAAGGTAATATTCCAGGACTATTATTTGAAAATAATCAAGAATATAGCGTTGATTTAAGCTATCTTGTAAACCAAAAATATACAGTTGCAATTGTTGAAGCTAGGACTACATCAAACCAATCATATATTTTTGGCAATGATTCATCTGGAACTAATTCCGCGCTCCACTCAGGTTATAGGGGGAGTGATTCTTTTACTTTTGCACAATTTAGCAATGATTTAAATACAAATATTTCTGCTTTTGATAATTCTATTGAACCGGTGCTATGGCTAATTTCTAATAATTCTAGGGGCAAGGAAATTTATAGAAATGGAATTTTAATTGCTTCTAATAATAATACTGACGACTTAATAGAGTCTAATAACGGTCGTATTGGTTCTGCTTTAGGCAATTTTTATCAAGGATATCTAGGGTTAATCGCTACTTGGGTTGGGGACAAGACTTTAGTAGAGATAGATGAAATAAATGCAGCAGTTAATTCTAGCTTTGGGGTTTATTAATGTCTTTAAGCTGTCATTGCGAGGACGCTAAAAAAGCTAAAGCATATATTTCTCCCCCCGAGGGGGAACAGATTATTATATTGAGCGAAAAACCGCCCATTTGCTACGAAATCAAGGAAGAATCGGCTCTTTGGGAATATGGGGGAGAAGGCTTAAAAGGCGACTGTAAGCCGTCCGGTCGGGTGTTTACTCATACCCATAGGGGACAAAAGCCAAAGTTCGAGACTAGAACCGCGCCATCTGGTGGGAACTTTGCTGGATGTAGCTTTGCTTATGTAATTTTAGATGGGGTAAGCAACTATCCCGATTTTGAGGGAGGGGGACATCCTGCTACTACTTTTGTAAGAAGAGTAGGTGAGGAAAGCGGCGATTCTCAATCGGGCGAGTTGGGGTTTACGGTCATGGTAAAAGATGAATCGGGAGAAATATATAACGAATTTTTCCCTGGAGAGAAATCACCGACGGTTGAGGTAGCTTGCGATGATAACTGTCCGGAGGGATATCTTAAATGTACTTCTGATAAATACCCCGGTTACTGCTGCTTACCTTGTAAAAGAACGGCTAATAAAATTAGGGCTTTGGGTAATAGATTATGAGCGAATGCCAGGGTATTACAAAAGCAATTCAAGAATTATCTAAAAAAATTGATACTTATAAAAAAGAGGTTGATAGTAAATATAAAAAGCTAGATTCTCGGTTAAATAATTTAGAAAGAAAAGTCGGAGGATTAGACCAAGACATTAAAAATATAATTCCTAGAGTTAATTCTCACGAAACTAGAATCAAAAAAATTGAATCCGGAGGAGGAAATAAGCAAGATTATAATTTAAGCCTATTGAGAAGAAGAATTAATATTATGGGTAAACAATTAACCGCGATTGAACGTTATATAAATGCATTAGATAATGCTGGAAAACAAATTATTACTATTTTAAAAAAATTCACTAAACTATTTAATATTTTTAAATAAATGTCTATACCTTCTACTCCTTCCTACTCTCAGATACCTAGCAATCTGAGTGAGCTATTGAAAATTGGTAACAATAATCAAAAACTTTTGAACAAGGGTTTAACTAACGTTACTAAGATTACCAATCTTACGAAAAAGAGAGTTACGCAAGTAGATAATTTATACAAAAGTTTCAATAAAAGAGTTAAAGAAATAGATAAACTTGCTAAAAAATCAAATAAGATAACTGACCTACTCAAAAAAGGAAAGTTTAAGCAAGTCAATCCGAAGCTAGGGAATGCTATAGGATTTGCATTAAACCTAGCATCAATAGGTCTAAGTCTATTAACTATTAACCAGATTGGAAAGCTTCAAGAAATTGACTTACGCATCAATGGAATCATTCAAAGAGACGTAAGTAATGCTTTTACAAGAGCGATAAATAATACTTTGACTTTGCGAAAAGTAAGGGAAGATTTTAACAATTTCGTCAAACAATATAAGCGGGATAAGGATAAGTTAGGAGCTAATATTTATGCTAATCTTCAGAATCTTGTAACAACCAGAGAATTAGCAGAAGCGGGCAAGAAACAAGCAAACGAGGCTCTATACGAAACTCGCGTTGGTCGTCAAAAGGTTGAAGCTAAAATATCCGAATTATTCAACCAATCCCAGCAATTAATATCAGATGTTGCAAACCAAAATGCAGAACTAGCTAACCGTACCGAAGAGGCTCGAAGGCTCGGTAACGAGGCATTATATGAAACACGAGCCGGTCGAGAAATTCTTAGAACAGAAATAAATCAAAAGTTTCAAGCGTCAAGAAAGCTTGCAAATGACGCTTTATACGAGGCTCGGGCTAATCGTCAAAAGCTTGAAGCTAATTTCGGGAAGCAATTAAACAGTTTACGCAATAATTTAAATCTTGAAGTTAAAAATATTGAACGTAAAACTGCTCAACAAGTTAATAGCTTATTTAATGGTTCCAAGGGAATAATCAATAATGCTTTGTCGCAAGCTAGGACAGCGCAAGCTAATGCAAAATCCGCTCAAGCAGAAGCAAGAGGATTGCAACAGCAGCTTAATCAATTAAGAGGTGATGTAAACCGTCTAAATTTTAAAAGTCCTGATTTAAACATAGCTCCAACTGTTAATAATCTGATTGCAAATAGCCCCCAAATTAAAAGTTTGCTGGCAGCGTTAAAAGCAGCAAATGTGAAGTTAGATGGGTTTGAAATTCAAGTTCCAATAAATACTAAAGCAATTCAGAATGTCGCCACTAACGTTCAGGTTGTAGACGGACGAATAACAAAACTTGAGCGAGGGGTAGAGATAAAAGGACTAAATATTGTTAATTCAAGAATAGAAGGAGCCAACGCAAAGATAAGACAGCTTGATGTTGATTTTAATAAAAATGTTGACGAAATTAAAAAGCTTGATAAGCAGTTTAAAGATAGAGAAAAATTGGATAATAAACAATACAATGACTTGCTAGGCAAGATAGCATTATTGCCAGCGCTTATCGCTAAAGTTCCAAGCGATACAGTTCGCAGAATGCCAAAACCTTTGACTGCTTCTCAATTAGAAACAGCTACTGGTAGCGCGGTTTGTAAATCAACCAGACCCGGTGGTTGCATGAACAAAGCATTAAGCGATAATGCTAATCAAATTAATCAAAATACTAATAATTGGGGTAGCAATCTTTTAAATGGAATAAATACTGGTGCTAATGCTGCTCAATTAGGTCTTTTAAAAGTAATAGATGGAAAGCTAGGCCCAAAAATTGGCAGTCAAGGTTTGTCTGGTGCGGTCAAAAATATATTTGAAAATAAGTTGGTTGATAGAGCATTACAAGTTGCGACGTTAGCAACTACAACTCATAATGCCTTAATGCTTTCTAATAATTTAGCCCAAACTTTATTTAGTGCTACCGACAACATATTAAAAGTTGTTGGGATAAAAATCAAAGATGAAAAAGGTTCTGAAATCGGTATTCAGCAAGTAGTAAATAGCTTGTTCTTAAACTTTGCTAATTCTTTATTTGGGGCTGAAAATGTTAAATCTATGAACGCTAATTTTAAAAAAGCTAATAGAATTTATCAAGCTGGAGCTAATATTGTAAATTCAGTTAGAAGCATAGTTGATAGCACCCGAAATGTTTCGGAGTTTATTGCAGAAAATACCGGGAAAATAGGCAACGCTCTGATGAAGTATGGAGCAATAGCTGCTAATGCCTTTCCCAAACTTCCAGAACAGGTAAACGCTCAAAGTATTTGGGTTCAGAGGTTAAACAACCTAGAAGAAGCAGCAAGTGGAATAGAGATGGTAACAGGAGAAGTGCTGCAAATTACAGAGAATGTAAAGGAGATAAAAAAGCAAACAGATGACTTTAACAAAGGAGTTGAAGAACTTAGTCCCAAAGAAAGAAAAGATAATAAACCAGTCAAAGAAAGAGAAGATAAAGAAATAGCTGAAAGTCAATCACCATTTATCCCTACTACTTCTGAAAGGAGTGCTTAATGCCAGCACCAAAGAATGCATGGAGTCATTATATAAGTGTTATAACTCAAGTTCAAAATAGAATTATTAAAGAAGATTTTAGTGATGTTGGTGATGATAACTGGCAACCAGATATTGCAACTCCACGCGGTAGCTTGCGAGTAGCCTGTACCATTCGAGCAAACGATTCAGCCCCAATTGTTCTCTTACGGTTGATGCTATATTACATCGTTTTAAGAAAAGCCCAAGATTTACAGATACCCGTTTATGGAATGCCCTCTCACGCGATACAAGCACAGCGGAAATTTAAACCTCATGTTCACCTCTACTTTTCTCAGAATGCATTAGATGTTCAAAAAGGTGATGATCCAATTACTGGTTCTATCTCTTGGCGAATTATGAACGAAAGCAGCAGCAGCATATCTCGTTCTGAAGTAGAAAGACTTGCCAATAAAATCAAAACTGAATTTGGCTCTGGCAATGGTTTTGTTTGGCGCAAAGGCAAAAAGATGGTTAGTTACACCGACTGGGATAGAGGATTGCAGCTACAAATCTTGAGCAGAGATGAAAATGAAGGCGAGCGCGTAATAAAAAAAGTGCTTGATGTTGCAGGTGTGACCTTCGAGGCTAAACGCTGTAATCTAAATAAGAACAAAGCAGAAGACAGTAGATATCCTTCAGCCAAGCAACGAGAGAACATACTTGGTGAATCCGTTGAACTACCCCGCGAACGTCCTGAAGTTAATGTTACTTTTCGTTACGCCACATTGTCGCTGCATGGCAGAAAAAAACCTGTACACTTGTACGACAAGACACTACAACTTGTTGACTGCATTGTTCGTTAGGTACATGACAAGCCCTAAAAATTCCTAAAAGGGTATTACCTTCTTAGGATTTTTTGAGGCTAGACGTTTATTTCCTCTCAGTGCTAAATTTTATTTGTTCGGTTACTAAAGCTACTAACAATAGATGGCAAACACTTATACTCCTGTAGATATGGATATCGGTTCTAGTAGAACCGTATTAGTTAACATTCGTAGCGATGTAGCAACATATTTTGGGATAACTGCTAGTACTACAACTCAAGATGTTGTAGTAACAAGACGGCGTAAAGCTCATAGTCGAAACCGCTTCGACGGACTGACTGATACAACCGCAGCACCTACAAGCGTTGCTGCTAGCGAATGGAAGACGGTTCGTAAAGCTGCCGACGTAGGTTCAGGAAAGTTAGTTAGGATACCGACCAAACTGACTAGTGGGACTGGTGGGAACATTAGGTTTACAAGCTTTCGGGTACCAGGAAACGCAACTATTGGTGCTATCAGTAACTTTATCCATGAAAAGTTTGACGCTGCGAAGCGTCCTGCATTCTTTATTATGGAGTCTGGAGCAAGGTATCCAGTTGCTGCAATAACGGGCGATGTAAACCCAGGTGAAAACGATACCAATACCAACAACACGCCTTAACTTGATTTCATCTAAGCAAGCATAGGTATGTCGCGAATAATTTTTGACGCGGGGGATTCTAATGCATGGAATCCCCTGTGGGACACTCAAATTTACAGTGCCTCAACTCCAGACAATAGACGCTTTTATCCAATCGTTGATATTGAAGTACCTGTATTGCTGACCTCGCGTGTAGTCGCGGTTTACGCCATCAGCGAAACAATGTTGCCTCATTGGAAATCCGCAGGGTTCTTAAATCATAAAATAAAGACAGGAATAACAGTCGGAGGAAACAACGACGCAAGATTTAATGGTTCTCACCATGTGCTGTTGAGGCAAATAAATGTTTTGACAATACCTACAACGTCTTATCAAGGTGAATATGCATTAACTTTTTCTGTTCGTCCTTGGCACGAAGACATCTATCTTCAATTTTGGGAATATACAGGGGTTGTAGAAGACTCTGAAAATGATTTGATAATTGAAGAAGTTGTAAGGCGTATTCTAGAAATCCAGCTTAAATTGGATGAAATGTCTAATTTTGGAAATTAAATGCCTTGGCAATCTTTAGGTGAATTTGAGCTAATAAATGATTGGATTTTTAGTAGCTCAGTGGAAGGCGAAATTTTTCGTGTAATCCATGAACCGATACCAAATTATTCCCGAGAAACATCATTAAGAGCAGTAATTGCTCAAGGTTTTTTAGATGACGCTGGGCTAAATAGATTTAGTTCAAAAATCTTTACCTACAATGAAGAACTAGAAGTTTTTACTTTCTATTTTCCGGAAGGCTTATCTGAACATTCAATCATTTTTAAACGACTTGACAAAAACAATATTCCTTGGATTGTTGAATTACAAATGTTTGCTTCAGATAATCCAATAGAAGATTATCAGAACTATTTGATAACTAGATTCGGAACAAACGTAATCAATCAATTTAGTCAAACTTTAATAACACAGTCAATAACAAACATGGGATTATATCCACTACTTTCTACTGGCTCAACAACCCCTAAGTCTGAGTTTAAAAAACTCTTAGCCAATAAGCCGGCAAAAATCTTGAATAAAAACGATAGCAGAACTCAAATAAGATTATATAGTTCAGGGAATGCTATATTACTGGCTAACGGTTTTGACGAAACAGGAAAACCGTTGGAAGAGATTTTAAGGATGCCTCCCAATTACTATCATGAAGATGTAGTTACATCCGCAGGAATGTATAAAGGCGATATTTGGGCAATATCTGAGGCTGAAACTTACATTAATGTAATAGAATTTTCCGGCTAAAAATGGATACTATCAATTTAATAGAATTGATGATTGGGCTAACCGCGTTAGTTAGTTTTATTTACCGTATCTCTCAACTTGAAGCTAAGGTTTATAGGACTATTCATTCCCTAGAAGATAAGCTACACGTAAAGCTCAATCATTTAGACAATAAACTTGCAATTCATGTTGCTGATTATTCTGCAAAAAAAGAATTACAAGATTATCAGATACATGGTCTTAATGAAAAGGTAGACCATAAATTTAAAAGGTGTTGGGACGAAATTAAGCATAAAAAGGATGATTAATTATGGCTCCAAAAATTCAGAACTTTAGCGTCAGAAGTTTAGTAATACTTTTTTTAGTTCTTGGTGGCTGTGGGTTAGCGGTTATTGATGATAAGTTCCGTCCAATATTTGGTGATATTATCAAGTTTGGCTTAGGAGGATATACTGGGCAATTAATACCACGGTCGTAACAACTAAATACCGCTAGTTATTCCAAGTAAAATTACACTCCATAACAACAAGACATTAGCCCAAAGCAAAGTTTTTCCTACTCCATAGCCAAAGATAGCTTCGTATCTTTCCTCGCAAAACTCAAGAAAGTAAGAGCAGTCAACTAAATGGTTTCTTGACTGTTCACCTGCTTGCTCTACCCAATTCAAAACTTTTTCAACCATTTAACAAACCAATTAATAACAAAATAAAAGGATAACCTATGAAATTTGCAATTGACCTTGGTCACAACGTCCGTGGTGATGGTGGTGCTGTAGGAGTAGGTCGTGAAGATGATTTAATTATGGCTGTTGGCGAAATTGTTATTAAGCGTTTACGTAATAACGGTCATCAAGTTGTTACCTGCAAACCTACTTGGGCCGCTTCTGTCAATGATTCCCTTAATCAGCGCGTACGCACCGCCAATGCTTCAGGAGCAGATGTTGCTGTTAGTATTCACTTTAATGCTTTCAGTGATAGTAGAGCTAATGGCACGGAAACGTTCGCAATAAGTAACTCTGGCAAAGCTTACGCAGCAAGAGTTAACAGTAATATAGCGGCTCTGGGGTTTACTAACCGTGGCGTTAAATCAGCTAGATTCTACTTTCTCCGAGCTACTTCAATGCCAGCAATATTAGTAGAATGCTGCTTTTGCACTAGTCCCCGCGATATGAGTTTGTTCAACGCTGACAAGATGGCCCAAGCTATCGTAAACGGGCTATTAAATCATTAAATTTTAAATCTTCTCCTCACACTTATCTCCTTCACATCCTCACAACTTCCGATAATTTATCGGGAGTTTTTTATGGAGGTAACGGACGGTCGGGACGACTCATAAGTTTTTGAAAAGCTTCTTGGTAGTGTTTTTCGTTAATCCAGTGCTGATAAGTATCGGTGTGGATTTTCAGAGAATGTCCCATCATTTGAGCAGCCAAAGAAACATCCAAACCGAATAACAGCGAGCGAATAGCCCAAGCATGACGCAAGTCATAGGCTTTAAATGGTAGGCTCCTTCTAAAATATTGACTTACGCTTGCTCCTAATTTATCGTTTGCACGGTTTAAATTAATATCTGGAATTCTTACATTAAATAAATCAAATTCATTAATCCACTCGGGATATATTGGACAAACACGTCTAAAGTTTGTCTTCCCGGCATTAACTTTAATAATATAATTTCCTCTTTCTAAAGAATTAAAATCAATCAAAAATATCTCGTGATTTCTTAACCCATAAGTAGCGAGTAAAGCGATAGCCCATTGCCATTCGGAGTTCTCAACACTTTTAATTGCTGAAGATATTAACTCATCATCAGGAATGTTCCGAGGTTTAGCTTTTTTGAGGCTATAATTCCCCGACCATTGATTAACATCGACATCTAATTCAGCGAACTTACACAATGCATTCAAAACCATACAGCAGCGCTGACGCATTCTTGTATCTGGCTGTGTTTTGGTCAAAATAGTTTTTTCTATAATCTTGGCTGTTAATGGTTTATCAAAATCAAGTTTCTTGAAAATATTGTAATAATCTTTTGTCCAGGTTAATTCGCTTTTATCATTTCTCGCTCGTTTATTAAAATAGTTCTCTTCAAATTCTTCAACCCATTGCTTGATAGTTTTATTCTTCTTTTTAGGTTTATAATTAGTTTTCTTAGTTCTGATATAAGGCTCCCAAGAAAAGATTCCAGCATTAACGGAAACAGCAATTTTTATTGCTTCTGCTTCTGCCAAATGTAACCCTACTAAAGATGCGGTAAAGCCTAGACTTAAATCTTGTCTTTCTAAACCCGCTTCCCCTGATTTAATGGGGAAATATCCACGAATATAAAGTTTACTTCCTTTCTGGAATATATTGACGTTTAAATTTTGATTTTTAAGTCGCATGTTAGCATCGACTATTAATCCTTTTAAATTCATTTTTCTAAACTGTAGGCATTAGTAACCCCAAAAATATTGGGATTTTTGGCTATATTTTGATTCTCAAAAAAAATGCCTACAGTTGCCTGAAATCGTTGCCATACAGGGCTTTTAGGCGTATACAACCGATTTTTTGAGGCATTTTTTCTGTAGGCACTGTAGACGCTACGTATGGTGTGTACGCTGCATTAATAAAGCGCTAATATTTGCACAGAAAACACCAACATTGTTCGTGCTGGTAAGGTGAAATATTAGTGCTTGACGGATGTAGACAAGCTGTTAATTATCTATAGACGGGGTGTAGTCATCATTCACAATCCGGAATCCCAACCTATCCCCTTTCCCTACTGTTTCCCCAATCCCTCTATCCGCAAGGCTTTGAAACATAATTCTAATGTCTACACCTGCTAAATCTGCAAACAATCGGGAACCTTGCTTAAGTATTCGGGCTTTTAGTACGTCTCCTTGTAGTTTTTTGGCCGTGTCGATTATTGCTTGTTCGTATTCGTTGAATTCATCTTTTGACTGTTCGCTATCAACTGCTAACTCCTCACTCCTAACTCCCAATTCCCAATTCCCTATTCCCCAATTACTTAAATCAAGCTCGCAGGGACGGTCATCAACCATAAACCGCTTTTTACCACCGGCTTTTAACCATTGTTCTAGTTTTGTGTCTTTTAGCTTTGTACGTGCATGGTCGTGACCGAAGCTTCCCAATCGAACTAAGCAGAAGCAGCTGTAGAATGTCCCCTTGTCCCCCTGTAGTCCAAAATTTTCAGCAGTATCGTTTTGAGCAATTACCAAAATAAACTGTTTGTACCTCCGACCCCGTTTAGCATGCTTTTTTAACCATGTTGGTGCGCTTTTACATTCATCTGTAAGTATGGGGAATTCTTCGGCAATTAAAAACCGTTCCCGTCCTGCTATCGCTTTATCTCCCCCGTCTCCTCGTAAACACACCAATTCTTCAAGGGTTACTAGGTCAGCGGTCATAGCATCGTTAATCGCTGTAAAGTTTCCTTTCCGACCAACAACGTCTTGCTGATCCAACCATTCCCAGTCGGTTGGTTTCGCGTCGGAGTCATAAACCATTACTTTACCTCCAATAGTTGAAGACAAGTATTGGGTAAATGTTGATTTACCATCACCAGTACCACCAATCAAAGCAACGTGTTTCTGCTTCTTTTGGATGTATTCGACTGGATTCGTAACTAAGTTTCCCGGTATCCAGTTGTCGAGGTCAATAGTCGCGCTAACTTTTGCAGCAGGTAAAAATGATTGTGCCAATAAACTTCTCCAACCTTGGTTTGATGCTTGCTGTAATTCCCAAAGCGACTGCTTTTTGTCTCGTTCAAGACTTTTAACTCCACAGCCAATAACCGCTAACCCAAAACCGCTACTAGCCAACCACGGTTTAACGTCTTTTCTTGTAATCGCTGCTGTAGCGGTAGCTGTTACGCTTAGTGTCAGCAAGCTGTAAATTGCAGTTTTTATTATTACTAAATCCCTCACCCTTTCAACCATCTCCGAAGGATGCAACTCTTTCATAATGCTACTCCCAACGTTAATCCAACCGCGATAAGAAATATCCTTGCAATTACTAGTGGAGTAGATTCGGGTACAACTTTGATTAACCACCAAGCTATAATCCCTACCAACGTCATTGCTATTGCGAAAATTCCGGTGATGATATTGGCTGTTTGAGATAACAGCGAGCTGCAAAACATGGAACCGGATACGTAAATAACTACTGAAAACGCGATATCTTCAATATCTTTATCTTTGAAGGTCAAAGAATCCATGACCCGATGTTTATTTTCTTCTCCCCACTTCCTACGGTATGGAGTTATTTGGGTTTGCAGTGCTTGCGGTGCTTGTACTTCTATTTCAACTGGACTGTTATCACTGTTATCACTTTGCATGTAGAACTCCCTGCTTGAATCCGTGAAACTTCACCTGACAAGTAGTAATTTGTTGTTTTAGATTATGGTTCTCACTGAAAAAATGTAGAGCAACAGCTAGGGCTGCTACCCCTACGATTATTGGGGTAGCGTCCTTGGTCATGTGCCTCCTTTTTGGTGTTCCCAGTAGTGGCTCATTGCTTCATTAACTGCTTCTTGGTCACTAGATGACCGCCCTAGATTCTCTTGGGTGGGGTCATCTTTGGCGACAACTTCACTAGCTCTTTCTGCTACTTCTTCCGGAACTCCATTGGAAGTAAGTGCAGCTATCGATGCATCGTAAATACTTTGATTAAATGATTGGTTTTCTGTCATAATTACCTTGTTGTTCATCTTTGCGGACGGACACACCCATTGCGAGCGTTGTGTTACAGCTAGACGCTTGCAATCTAAAAATCTGGTTTATCTGTACTATTATTTGGATTCGCTTCTAGGTGAACGAGGTACGCTTGTCCGTATTCCGTTGGTAAAGTCTCCCTAGTCTGTAAGTCCAAACTTTTACTTTTATTGATTCTTTGCATCAAGTGGGAACCGTCAACTGAAGGACTATATAGTTGATAGTTTTTGATTCTGTCCCACTCGGTGGGCTGTTGCTCTATTCGCGCTTCATACTGCACTAATGTCATCTCACTTAGCGCTTTTACTACGGGTATACCGCAAGTACGACGCTTCCGCTTAGGTTGTGTAGTGTCAGTTTTGGCGGTTGATTTACCGTTTGTTGATGCTTTATCCACTGTTTGTAAGTCGCTCATAGTCACTCAATAAATGGAGTACGGTCATAACAATTCAGTACAGCGAGATAGCTGCACTGCTTGTATTGCAATGGTTTGATAGTTTTATACAGCCAACTACAACCCCACGACGCAACGATTTACGGGTTATATTTAGTTAGCCGATTGATTACGATACTTGAGGTAGAGAGTAGCGAGTACTCCCATTTTTTTTTTTGAATACTTCCCAGAACCCTACGACGCAACGATTTACAGGTTATAACTGGATAGCTATATTCAATTACTGGGTCTTACCCCAAGGGAACTGCGAGAGTTCCCTTTTTTATTTAGGTACTGACCACACAAGGACGGGCTACTGCTTACTTAGCGGTTTCGCCGTTATTCGGCCACTTGTGGGTGTTCGCTAGGTTTTACCATTTCAAACGCATTGACTAATTCGTCCAGCGTGCAGTTATAAAGTTGCAAAAGTTCTTGAACCTCTTTCAAAGTCAAACGAGGAGAAGTAATTCCTCTTTCCCAGTCGCTTATAGTGCTTTGTCTTTTATCTAAGGCTACAGAAACTTGTCTTTGAGTTAATCCCACACGCTCACGTAACTTCATCGGCGTAAGTTGGCTTTTGTCATTTCTCATATTATACTTGTAAACGAAAACTTGTAAAGGAATGCGATTAAACGTATAACTGTTTTTACAAGTTTTTTGTTCTCCTAATGAACAACAACGAGCGGGTACGGTGGCACGCATCCGCTCATACCTAATATCGCAATTTTGATAGTCATGAGGAAGGGGGTAAGGGTTGTGAAGAGTAATTCGCCCATAACACTTAACAACTAGGAGGTTCGTAAAAAAAAAAGAAGCTTGTTGAAAGCTTCCTAAGTAAAGAGTGAGTGTGAATAGTTTGGGCTTATATACCTAACTCCTTTCGTAAATCATCCAAATTGGGTTCATGAGAAGGAAGTAACTTTTGGGTAAGAATCGGGTGAGTTTCTTCTACTTCTGGTGGTGGAGCAAGTTCTTCATCTGGGATAAACTCCAGCGTAATTTTTACCTTACCTTTTCTCCAGCCATTTTCATTCGTGAAAAGTACCGAACACTCAACTCCTTCTCGAATCCAAGACTCACCAATATTCTGCGAACACAAAGCAGTACTAATGTCTTTAACCGTATTCGTAGGAGTCCCGCAAGGACTGCGTCTTGTATCTATCCAAAGAACATCATTATGTTCCAAGAAATTTCGTTCAGTCATACTCAAAGCTCAAAAATACTTCTTGTTAATAACATTTCCGAAAACCCGTAAATCAACCTAACCAATATTTAATTAATGATAAAAAACCCGAAAAACCACAGAAGACAGAAATACGAAAACCTCCCGATTACAATAACCGAAAGGCTTTCATACCGTGGAGTGAGTACCATCTACCACTCAACCCATGAACTTAATTATAGTCCTGTGGCTACTAGCCATGTCATTCGCATTTTGGATTGCTTACCTCAACTACCACGCTTCAATTCAAACACCGTGGTGGCTACTCAGGAATCGCTTCAGACGGGGGATAAAACATCCTGTAGGGTTCCGAAACGTGAAACGACCGAAATCAAAAAGGCTAAATATCCCTACACACCTACCAGCTTGGAGCAACCTATTAATGTTGGTGCGCTATGACGAAAAAACAGCGGTGCGATTGTACAATTATGCCAAGAACAGCAACCCCGGACAGTCAGAAAAGTGGGTTTTGGAAAAAGCTGTTTGGGACTTGGAACGGGATAGGTGGTAGGAAATCAAAACAATATCCCTACGTTATTGGCAGAAAACCAAGTTTATCCGAGCGAATCAATGCTTTGATTCTACATTTACGCTTGTGGATGTGGGCTGCCGTTCACGACAAAGACTTTTGGCAATTTGAAATCGGATTCAGCAAGATAATAAGTATCACTGCAAATTATTATCCCAGTAGTTTTGAATTTCTACTAATTACTATTTCATTCAAGAAACCAATACTTTATATGTTTGAACCAATGTTAGTAGTTGGTAGATTCTGCCGTGAATTTGATATTAATGAAGACGTTTTCTTCCCCGATAATCCGTTTTGATTATCGGGGAAGAAACAGACCCGCAAAGGATAGCTCGTTTAGAAGGTACTTGTGATGCACTCAAATTTCATTTAGAAGCTCTTTGCAAACAAGTAGCAACTCTAGAATTAATGTTAGCGAATTCAACTAATTGTCCAATAGAAAGAGAGGATATTAACTGCTTGATAGCAGATACTGCACAAACCTTTCATACCATTGAAACCCTTCACGATTGCAGAAAGAAACAATGAACGAACCAGAAACAGTAATAATTCCCCCAATCCAATTTGAATCAAAACACATGCTAGAAGCAGCAAACCGAGCTTCATTAGCAATGATAAAACTAACCCAATATTTTGAAAACAAGTATCAGTTAGACAAGGTTCAAGCGACAGCATTAACTGCTTGCTACCTCAATGCTATTCCTACTCAAATAGAAACTGACCACGAACTTGAAGAAGGGATTTTAGAAATAGTACGTGAGTTAAAACAGGATTCATGAACGACCAATTTATTTCATCAGATGACTTTGAAGACGAGGATTACTTAGAACAGACAACAGTAGCTACAGGGAACTTATTAGTAAGACTTGTGGACTATATCGAATCTGAATTTAAAACCACAAGGACAAGAGCAACATTTGCTGCTGGGATATTAGTATCTTCTCTTCCCACAATGATTGAGAAAAACACGGGGGGAAGAAAAGAAGTGCAAGGAATAATTAATGATTTTGAGGAGATAGTTAAGAGTGAAGCAAATAAAAATTGACAAAAAAAATGAGTTCGTCGGAGAACTCAAATGTAGTTTAAATTGCGTTTATTATTAACATGATTATAGCACAGAAACCCGCATCAAGCACCAACTGTAAGCCAGAATACATCAATCAAAAACACTGGCAAGAATGGGGAGATTCCGGAATCAAGCCATCGATAATTGCAGCAAATATTTATACCGAAACTGACGCTAGAGAACTGGATGAAGTTCTTAACAGAAATATTAGAAGAAAGTGGAAACATTCGGATAAGTTAGTTCCCGCTTGGATAGTACGAGGAGTTGACCCGGAAACCGGAGAGTTGTCACTGTTAGGCGTTCAAGCTAAGCCAGATAATCCAGACAATAAATACGGGAAGATTCAGAAATATTTAGGAGCTAATGAATACGGTTCCGCTCCACTATTTTTAAGGTGCGAGGACTACGATTACTGGTTAAAAATAATACGAGATTTAGCAATACCAATAATCATTACGGAGGGGGCTAAAAAAGCAGCATGCTTATTAAGTAATGGCTATGCTGCTATCAGTATTCCCGGTGTTAGTGCTTGTAGAAAAAAAGGTAGACTCCACAAATTAATTAAAAAGTTTTGTGGTTTTGGTCGGCTTTTCTACCTTTGCTTTGACAATGACATTATCGTCAAACGTCCAGTGCAGCTAGCCTTGGAGGGGTTAGCAAGGGACTTAACCGCGACTGGCAGCAAGGTGATGGTCATCAATCTTCCAGAGGGAGATAGTAAAGGAGTTGACGATTATATTGTTAATAATTCTTTACAAGACTTTGAGCGGCTAGTAGAAAAAGCTCAAACAATTGAGGAGTGGAAAGAAGATAACGACTTATCTTGGAGTGCCAAGCAAGAGCAGATAAAGAACCGCAAAAAATCAAAATTAGCTCGGTCAGTAGAAACAATTCAAACCGCTTGGGGGGACTTCCTTAGATGGAATGATTTAACTCAAGCACCAGAACTAGGGGACGAGCCATTAGAAATTGATGACCTCAGAGTCAAAATTGCCTTAGAACTGGACATGGATGTTACCAAAGATGATTCTGTTACGGCAATTCGGACTTTAGCCAAAGGACGGCGTTACCACCCGATAAAACAATATTTGGAAGACGTAGCAGAAAGCCATAAAGACGTTGACCTAAGCATCATAGATAATCTTTCAACCGAGCTATTCGGTAACGATTCAGAAATTTGCAACATATATATGAAGCGATTTCTAATTGGCTCGGTCGCTCGAATGATGCGACCGGGTACCAAAATGGATAACGCGATAATCCTTCACGGTGCAGAAGGTATCAGGAAATCAACATTTTGGAATGTCTTGTTTAGTGAAGACTGGTTTTCTGACTCCATCGAGGACAGCAACGGTAAAGACGAAAAGATGCTCATTCACGAGTACTGGTGCTTGGAATGGTCGGAATTTGCGACGGTTTATAAGCACAAAGATATCGAATCGCTCAAGAAGTTTCTAGCTCAAACAATTGATTCATTCCGGAAACCATTTGAGCGAGCGGTATCTAAACACAAGCGTGGGTGTGTGTTCGTGGGAACCACCAACAACCCGGAGATTCTTCAAGACCCCTCGGGCCGTAACCGGCGTTTTTGGATTATTAACGTCAATCAAGAAATTGACATCGATAAATTAGAAAAAATCCGCGACCAGATATGGGCTGCTGCATACTACTGCTGGAAACGGGGGGAGATTCATTATATTAAGGAGCGTTCGCGTGAAGCGTTCCTACAAGACAAAGAGAACGAGCAGTTCAAAGCATCTCACCCGTGGCAGGAAATTATTGAATCATTTCTGTGTGGGAAATCTCAAACTTACATTGAGGAAATATTTGATTATTTAGAAATAGAGAGGGGGAGGCGTGAGAGGAGACACGAACGTCAAATAGTCGAATGCTTAAAAATCTTGAAATGGGAGAAGACAGGTGAGCGACCTTATATAAAAGGTCAACGTCGCTGGGAGTGGAGAAAAGTTGACGAAAAAAACAATAGTTCTGATAGACCAATGGACTATAAACCTGAAAACAAAGAATATACAAGAGATACAGACTGTCCACCAAATAGTCCACCAGTAGTCCATTACCAGTCCATACCCACAAAGGATACACACCAACCTTCAGTATTCGATAGTCCACCACCTGAACATAGACCGGTGGTAGACCATGTGGTGGACAGTCCAGAAACACCATCAGATAAGGAACACAGCAGTTATAGTCCATCAGTCCACCAAAAAGACAAAAAAAATAAAGGATTTAAAAAAGAAGTTATCCCACTACATCCAAGCTTTGACCAAAACGAAACCAACCGTTTACGAGTCAATGGGATAACTGGAATCTGGAATGTTAAATACGAGGTTGGGACAACCCACATAGATATTGAATATGTTTCACCCGAAAACAAAAAAGGAAGACAGCCGCAATTTATCCAGAAAAAAGAGCGGCTGACTTATAAGCAATTCCGAGAACAGGTAGAAGCAGCCATCTGGGAGTTAGAAAGAAAAATAATTGGCGATCGCAAATTTCGGGTTGAGATATGGAGTCGGGACAAAGACGAGCTTGAACCGAAGTGGATTGAAGGATTTACTTTAATTTCTGTCCCGAATCCACCCGCTCAAACCTACTTCCAGTTTGCTACTCCAGACGGGACGCTTATCACAAAGTTTGGGATAGACGAATTTGAGTTGATGGAGGAAACATGAAAGTTGAAATAATTGCTACTTGTAGTGGTTGTGGAGCGCTACTACATGGAACCGAATTATTAAAGAGAAATTGCATAGTTTGCGGTCAACCTTGGGCTGTGGAAGAAAGCGACCTCGACAATTGGGGATTTGAAGACCCCACAGAAACTTGCCCCAAATGCCACGGGAATAGGTTTGTAAAGCATCCCATAGAAGACAGATTTATTAAATGTGACCTGTGCTTGGGGACGGGTGAGATATGGTAACAAACAACGCTGAAATAATTGTCACGTGCCCGCACTGCGATAGCCCGAACCTAGATACAGATATTGGCGGCTATCTTTCTTGCATGGACTGCTACTGGAGCGAGGAAGAGGAAGAGGAGGAATACTTTATTCGAGGAATGACCGACTTTTACGACCATTGCGAACACGGCATTCCCATAGATGATGATTGCGACGATTGCAATAAAGCCTTGACAGGTTCACAAAATAAGGTTGAAACAGGTCAAAAGCTTACAGGGGAGTAGTTTTACAGGTTGCCAAAACAAGGCTTAAAGCAAGTTAAAAGCTTGCAGGAGAATAGTTTCACAGGTTGGCTAGCGATGCTAATAAATGACTACAAATTCCACGTTGACCCCAAAGACGGGCATATCGAGTCATCCATGAGTTGTAAAATCACGGAAGACAACTACCAAGAGCTAATTTTCTACTATTACTCTCCTATTTGGGACAATTACAAGAATGGCTTTTATGGAAGCAATCTTGCTGGAAAGCTGGTTAATTCTAATTGGAATGTAGAAACTGGCATAAGTGGTTTTTACTGCGGGTTCTTTCCCGAACACCCCTCGCAGTGGTGCTGTTCGGTTTACGGGTTTGGAACCGTTCACGAATACTCAAATTTTTTAAAACCGCCTGAATTTGCAGAAGAAGTAGAAGAAATCAGGAATCGTATGTGGTAAATGACAAAAAGACCAGCTAGAACCAAGACGGTAACTTGTCCCAACTGCCAAGGAAATAAAAACTTTATGGTTCCCGCCTATGTAGTTGACAATCCCTTTCTCTATGACAGATTTCTCGGGGAAGACGGACTTGAATACATATTCATGACATGCACCTTATGCAAAGGAAAAGGAACCATTCAAAAAAGAATCAAATACATCAGATAAGCAATTAAATTAACTTATCAAAACACCCAAGATATTGGGGGAATTTTGGGGAAGATGTGGGGAAGGGGTGTTTCGGGGCTTATTACGAGTTTGTCGAATAAGCTGAAACTGTTGTGTAGTGGTAATGCCAGGAACGAGACTTGAACTCGTGACACGAGGATTTTCAGTAATCAAA
>ERZ1740052.214-NODE-214-length-20051-cov-11.143829_pt1 | contig 20051 bp, 13 predicted proteins | sample MGYA00581750_ERZ1740052 | MGnify/ENA primary metagenome ERZ1740052 (study PRJEB43018, sample SAMN04849743) | marine metagenome | isolation source: floating plastic debris | place: Pacific Ocean | collected 2008-08-30 | study: EMG produced TPA metagenomics...
AACGATAGCTGGAATTGTGGTTTAGAAGGATGGACTGATAATCAATTTATCAATGACTTACGACAGCAACAAATACGGAATGCTTTAGCTATTTTAATGGTTAGTCAAGGTATACCGATGTTGCTAATGGGTGATGAAATTGGACGTTCCAAACAAGGTAATAATAATACCTACTGTCACGATAACGAACTCAACTGGCTCGATTGGACGCTGTTGGAAAAGAATGCTGATTTATTTAAATTCGTCAAAAACTGTATTGCATTTCGTAAAGCGCATCCTATTCTAAGACAAAGCCATTTCTTGAATCAAGATGATAGTGGTAGCAGTCATCCGGATATTACCTGGCACGGAATACGAGCTTGGAATCGTGATTTTAGCGATTCTAGTCGTACAACTGCGTTTATGCTTTGCGGTAAATGTATTACAGTAAACGAAAGCAACAAAGATGATTATATTTATGTAGCAATGAATATGCATTGGGAAGCACATAATTTTGAAATTCCCAAATTACATAGATCTATTCAATGGCACGTATTTGCTAATACGGTCATTAAATCTCCTGAAGATAGCTGGGAACCCGGATACGAACCTTTATTAGATAATCAGCAGGAAATTTTAGTAGGTTCGCGTTCGGTAATTATTCTTATTGGAAAATAAATTATTAGAGGACTTACGCAATTGTCACAAGACTCGGATGGTGCCGTACACTCATTGCCTTATTACTGCGTTAACAATTAGTCGAAGTGTCACAGCACCCTACCAAAAAATGTGCCAGTTGCGTAAGTCCTATATTAATTAACAACTAACCATTAACAACTATCAACTAACTACTAATAACTAACAACTAACAACTATCAACTAACAGGAGAAAAATATGGAATTCAACGCAATTTTAGAAACAACAAAAAATACAGCTAAAATTATTTTATCTGGAGAACTAAAAGCTTCTACAGCACCAACATTTAAAACAGAAGTTGAAAAAGCTGCTGCAACTAATCCGCTTCGACTTGTTCTAGTCATGAAAGATTTAAGCTATATGGCTAGTGCTGGTTTGCGAGTTTTGATTTTTGCAAAACAAAAAATGGGAGCAAACGTTGATATTTATATTATCGCTCCTCAAGAAATGGTAATGGATACTATTAAGAAAACTGGATTCCATCACAGTGTCAAAATTATGGACGAATATGATCATGATAAGGTAGAAGCGTAAATTTACATGGAATCAATAACAGTATCTGGTGACTTAGAATCTTTAGATGCCATATCGGACTATGTAATTACAGCAGCAGAAAAAGCAAATTTAGATGCAAAAAAAACTTATAAATTACGTTTAGCCGTGGATGAAATCGCAACAAACATTGTTATCCACGGCTATCAAGAAGCAGAAATTAAAGGAGATATAGTATGTCGAGCAGAATTTAGCGATACAAATTTAAAAATTCATATAGAAGATTCTGGAATGCAATATGACGCAACCCAACAACAGCAACCAGATGATTTATACAAACCTTTAGAAGAAAGACATATCGGTGGTTTAGGAATATATTTAGCAATTAATGGAGTTGATAAATATATTTACGAACGTCACGGGAACATAAATAGCAATATATTTATAGTAAATAGAAAATAAATCAAATCTCCCTCTCCTTAATAAGGAGAGGGATTAAGGGTGAGGTTATTTGGGAAACAAGGAACAAAAAATATGTCATTAAAATTTCTCAAAATTAGAAAATCTCGTCTATCATTACTAGTTGTATTTATCGCTTTCCTCAGCATTTTTTGTATTGAGATAATTCTTTTAATTCCTTCAATTATCAGAAGAGAAAAACAGCTTCTGAATCAAATAGAAGAAATCACAGAGGGAAAAGTTTCTGTACTTACACAGATTTCCGTTCCTAGTGGAACTGAAGAAACCGACGCAGAAATTTATGACCAATTGACTCATTTAGTTGATTTAAAAGAAATTATGATAACCGACGAACTCAAACATGTAATTGTTGGAGGTTCGTTTTACACTAAACAAGGAGAGTTAATTGGAAGTTTTGGAGAAAAACCTCAACTTTCTATTTCTGATATTAAACTCAATTTAAATAAAAACTTTCGCACTCAAGATGGTTCCAGATATGATGCATATTGGACACCACAACAAATGGGAAGAGATACTGTTCTAATTATTCGTCACGACACTACTTCACTTCAGCCAGAATTAAACGCTTATATTTTACGCATTGCTGGTCTAGTAATACTAATTTCTATATTTGTTACCTGTGGTGTATGGATTGCATTAGAACCAATTGTAATTCGTCCTATAATCTGCTTAAGAAATGATTTAATCAAAGCAGGAGAAGCAATTAGTAAAGATAAAAAAACACCAGATTTTGCTTCAACTTCAATCCAACGTAAAGATGAATTAGGAGATGTAATTACCGCTTTTGATACGATGTATCATCAAATCAGTACGGCTTATTCTCAACGAAAACGTGCTGAAGCCGCTTTAAAAGTTAGTTTAAATGAAGTCGAAAAATATTCACAAGCCCTAAATGACGAGTTAGAAAAAGGGCGAGAAATGCAGTTGAATTTTTTACCTGCTGACGAACGAATTAAATGTTTTGCTGATAAATATGGTTGGGAAATTGCTTCTTTTTTCAAACCCGCTCGACAAGTAGCTGGGGACTTTTATGACATATTTGAACTAAATAATGGTACTGTCGGATTTGTAATTGCTGACGTATGCGATAAAGGAGTAGGAGCAGCGCTTTTTATGGCTCTATTCCGCAGTTTAATTCGGATTTTTTCTGCTCAGGTTCAATTAAGGGGACAAGCTCCAAAGATATTAGAACAAAACTTACCCGAAGCAGGCTGGATTGGTAAATCCTCATTAACTAACTTAGCTCATCTTAATGCACTGCAAGCTGTTTCTTTAACTAACGAATATGTTGCGAACTTTCACGGTGAACTGGGTATGTTTGCGACTTTATTTTTCGGAGTTTTAGAACCCACTACAGGACTTGTAACCTATATTAATGCCGGACACGAACCTTTGTTTATAATTTCTCCCGATGGTGAAGTAAAACAGCAGCTTGAATCAACTGCACCCGCTGTGGGAATGTTAGCAAATATGGAATTTCCTATCTGTCAAATTTATTTACAACCGGGAGAAATTCTGATTGGTTATACCGATGGTGTTACTGAAGCTCGCAATTGTGAAAATGAATTTTTTACCGATAAAAGACTTCTAACTCTTGTAGAACAACCAGTTGATTCCGCTCAAGATTTATTAAATAAAATTACAACTTCTATAGAACAATATACTGGCAATTCCGAGCAATTTGACGATATTACTATTTTGGCATTACAGCGTAAGGCTTAGGTTTTGACTCGGGAGCATCCCGATGCAGGCAAAAAGCCCTCAGACTCTTATGTCTGGGGCTTTGTTTCTATAGCCGCACCCATGAGCGGGTGTCGGGTAAAATATTTATTCAAAATCGGGATGCTCCCTTTTACTCTTTTATAAAAGAAGTTGGCTTGAAGTACATTAAAATCAAAACTTCTTAAATATAAATGGCTTTTAGTCTGGCTTATCTACTTCTGATATTTCTGTTTATCGAAGTTCAGATTTAAAGTTGCCAGAACAATCTTTTAATGTTATCCAAAAATCATAAATGTTATTCATCTATCTATCAATAGATTATGAATGTCAAAAGGAATGCAATCAATATGCTGATGATTTACCCATTAAAATAAATCAATGGCTAGCTGTAATTAAGTCACAATTAGAAACTACATTTGAGCTTGATAGAAATTCTGATATTTTATTAACTATTAATACTAAAAATATTACATCCCAAGTAACGAAAGATATTTTACATCGTTTACCGTGACGAGAATGGGATTACTTTAATAGAAATTCGACTTTTGAAGCAGTTTTATGTTTAAGCGAATCTCCTACATCCGTTACCCACCCCTCATCCGTTGCCAGCCCATCCGCTGCCAATCATGACATATTCCGAAGAGTCAGAATTACCAGTATATTCGGTGATAGTACAGATATCGATGTTGCTGGCGATCGCCAACTAATATCCAAACTTCAAAAGCGAGGAGCGGAATTAATCAACCTAGAGCAACCACAACGTCAAAATTTTATCAAGCTAAGGATGGTGCGATAATCCCACGGGTTTGTTTCTCTAAAATCGCGTTGCTCCCCTTCGCCGTCTGGAATGCCTAAAGAAAGCTTTACCAGCTTCTTGTACAGTTAAAACATCATGTCACATTTCTTTTTAAAGTTCAGTAACCCTCCGTGAAAACATTTTATCTGCATATAAACCCAGCTTCTAACAACTCCTCAGCAACGAGACGCTTTGTACCCGAGAGGTTGAATCCAATTTCCTAATATTAATAAACAACGAAGCACAGTCAGGACGAACAATTCGAGCAGCTTTAGAAGTTGGAGCAGCTTCAAGCAAAACTATTGGTATTTTTTATTGATGTAATTGTTTCGTTGTAAGATGAAACATTTAACAATCTTTCTTGAATAATTTTTTTAAGGTATTAGTTACACTTTTAATTAATCAAACTAGTCTAAAGGTCAATTTTCAGATTTAATAAAAATTAAAAATATAGCATTACGAATCATTTTGTGGTTGAATAGCTATGTAATTTATAACTATGTTCGCTTCCTGAATTACGCAGCAAAACTAAGACTATTTAAGGATTATGGTGTAAAGTAAATTTTTCACCATAGGTTACGAAAAATTACATTATTTGTTGGCAAAATTAGATGATTTGTCAAGTCAATGTTGTAATTTTTATTATTTATGATAATCATTGTTGAGACAGGATGAAAATTGAATTATGAACAAGATTGTAAGACTGCTAATAGCTACTTCTGGTACTTTTACTTTTTTAGCAAATATTCTTTGTGGAATATCCTTTGCAGAAGAGAAAAAATCAGAGTTTAATTTCAAGAAATATGACTTTTGGGTAGAGAAATGTCAATTCCTGAAAGACAATCAACAGTATGGTGAAGCTCTGAGTGCTTGCGAACAGGCTATTTCCTTGAAGCCGAAGAAAGATAACATTCAATTATGGTTGGCTCGCGCAGATGTACTATTAAAACTGAATCAATATAGCGAAGCTGTAATTTCCTATGATTGGGTTTTGCAAGAAGACAAAAAGAATTTACCAGCCTTAGCTCAAAAATGTAGCGCTTGGTTGGGATTGGGTAACTATGAAGGTGCGCTTGAGTCTTGCGATTTAGCATTAGAAAGAAGGGAGAATTGGGAAAATATCAAGCAAGTCAAGAATTATTGGGGAAATATTCCTCTCGCAAAAGTCTTGTATATCAAGGGTTCTGTATTACGAAGACAGAAAAAGTATGATGAAGCGATAACTTTATTTGATGATGCTCTCCAACAGGATGATAATTTTGCACTAGCATATGCAGGAAAATGTGGTGTATTTATAGATCAAAAAGATCCAAATAACTATAAACAAGCTTTAGAATTGTGTGAAAAAGCTGTTGATTCGTTTAATAATCCTCAATCAACAGATGAACTAACGGATGAGAAGACTGGTGAGAGTACTGAAAGTACTAAAAAATCAATAGATACAAGCGATGCAATTATCTGGTATGAAACGGGAAGACTAAAACAGAAGTACAACCAACAAGAAGCTTTAAACTACTTTAATCAAGCTATCCAGATTAACCCTAAATATTCTCAAGCTTTAGCTCGGAAATCCGAAATTCTCAATAAAATGGGACGCTATCAGCAAGCATTAGACGAGTGCGATCGCGCTTTGCAAGGAGACAAACAATGGAGCGATACCAAGGGTTTAGCTTATGTATGGTATCAACGTAGTGCTGCACTTTTAGGATTACAGAAATATCAGGAAGCATTAGCCTCATCGGAAAAGGCGATCGCCATTGACCAAAAGTATGCAGAAGCTTGGAATAATAAGGCTGTCAGCTTATGGAAGTTGGGAGAATATGAAGCCGCAGAAAAAGCGATAGAAACAGCAGTTCTTAACTATAATGGTTCATATTATGCTCAAGGATATGCTAATCGCGGTAGAATTTTGAGTTCTTTAAATCAATATGACAACGCTATTCAAGCTTACGAATATGCAAGTACAAATATCGAGAGTTTAGATAGAAAATCGCTTCATGTATTTTGGCTAAACAAAGCTGTAGCAGAAATGAAATCGCAGAATATAAAGGAACCGCAAAAATATCAAAATGCACTATATTCAATTGGAAAATCAATTACTTTTCAACCCTCCTTTGCAGCTTTTTATAATAAAGCCATCATTTTATCTAGGTTAGGACGTTATGAAGAAGCAATCGAAGCTTTTAACAAGGCAAATCAATTTCTACCAGACAATCATTTAGTCTTAACGGGTAAAGCTATAGCGTTAATGAATGTAGGAGAACTAGAAAACTATGAAGATGCAAAAAATACTTTTCAAAATGCATTGAAGACGATTGATAGAGCTTTAGCAGTGAATCCGAGTTATCCACTTGCTATACAAAAAAGAGAAGAATTAATGAGTAAGATGCGAGAAGAGGTTAAGAAATATATAAAAATACGTAATCAGCTTCAATGACCGAAATATTTTAGATTTTAGATTGTAACTCGCTCCCATGCTCTGCGTGGGAGCGCCAATGCGAGGCTCTGCCTCGATTCGGGAGGCGGGAGCCTCCCCTTATCGGTTCCAAGCCAGAGTCTTGGAACCAGCGAATTGTGTAATCGCGATTTACAATCGCCACGTAATTAATTAAACAATAAAAAGTTCGTAAGTAGAAAAAGCAGGTTTTTGTCGTTCAATAATTTCTTGAATTAATTCTTCATCTAATTTATTTGATGCATTTGTACGCAAGCGAACGACGAAATGATATGGTTTTCCACCACCTAACATGGGATTACTATCAAGGTTAAATCCCCCTAAAATCAAACCATCGTTAAAATTTTCCTGAATGCTAATATGTTTTTCGGATTCTGGTAAATGCTCATCTAGAGGTAAGTGGGTATAGTAGTGTAGATACAGGCGCAAACCATGTTTTGTCCCATGCCAACGATAAAGAGTAACCGCATTACGGATTAATCTTCTTTGCTGTTGAATTGTCCAACGCTCATCAATTTCCCAACCTACCCATTTTGAAAGGAAGGGAAGAAAAGCCTCTGGTGCTGTAAGAGGATCGAAGTAAGCCCATAAAACATCAGTTGTTTGAACTACTGGATCGAAAGCTTGTTCAAAAATCGATACAAAGCGTCTAGCTATATCTCTTTCACCAAATATCGAAGGTAAAAAATCAACGTAAGAAGTTTGGGGACGAACAAGTAAGTTAAAAATTTGATATTCTACAAGTTGTCTTCTGTTGGTTGTTTCTGAAAAAACCTGTATTTGAACTTGATAATTAATTTGTAACTGAGTTTTTTTATCTAGAGCTTGTTGGTTTTCAAAGAAATCCGCTTCTACTTGAAAACTAATAGCTTTATCTATTTTTGTATTGGGTGCAATCTCAAAACATCTTTGTCGATCAAAATTGCACCAGCGATCGGGATAGTCTCCGGATACTTCTATAGAATATCGAAGATTGCGGTTATGGTTTCTATGATTTGTGTTTTCAACGGTAACTAAAATTTGTTCTGGTTCACCGGGATACAGCCACAAATCTTGATTAGAAGTTTCTTCTCTTCTACTAAATGATACCGATAAGGCTTCCGATTCAATCGCTTCGGGGAGACGCATCGAAGCTATTTGGATAGCTAAAGGAGGTGTTTGAACCATTTTTAATTATGACTACTTAGGCTATGATTTGTTGATAATTGTTTTACGCATTGTAGGGTGTGTGACGACTTCTAATAAATCTACTTATTAAAAAATAAATTCATATTGTCGTCACGCACCAAATAGTTTCATATCTTTTCCGTTTGTATTGTCCTGTATTTAAGTTTTTCTCTCTTCTTCTTTCTTTGCGCTCTTCGTGTTCTCTGCGGTTTTTTTATCATTCCGGTGCAACTTGAATTGATATCACCTGTGATTAATAATCAAGAAATTCAATAATATGACTAAAATTATCACCTTCTCTAGAAAAAATTATTCCTTCAGAACCGGGATTAATTTCGATTTCAGGATTTTCTTCATCTTCGGGTATCCATCCTTGGGGAAATTTCCATATTCCAAATAGTTGTACATCTCCCACATATTTTACTTCCGGCATTTTCTGACAAACTGCAACAATTTCTGAAGCGTGCAATTTTCTTCCTAGTTCCCAGCCTTTTCCATCAAATCCTCCCACCAAAGGGTTTAAAAATCGGTGTAAAAATGCTTTGATATGGTTTCTTATGTCTTCATCCTGACTATAATTTTTCTCTAATAGTACTTTCAAGATTACCCTGACACCTACATAACGGGGTTGTTCAAATCGAACTTGAATACCTAAAGGTTTACGATTATCCATGTAATCGATAAGTTCTCGTTTGAGTTCATCGGAAATAATTAAATCAGTATCTGGGTTAGTTCCGCAAAAGTCATTAGTAAAAGGTTGAAAATTGTTAGGCTCCGGTACTATTAACAAGCGAACTACACCTGCTGTATTATTTCTTGCACAATGGGCGCGGGCTATTTCCCTGGATACAACAGCATTCTTAATTATTCTTTCAAAATCTTCAGGAATTACCGCACATTCGCGGGTGCGGAGAATCTGGGGAACTCGGAGTATAGCTTGCTCTAAAGGTTCGCTATCTTTTCCACCAGTAGCATCTTGATAATTAATAACGCTCTTGACATAAGGAATTGCATATTTGAGTATGGTTAGAGTTTCTGCCTTAACATTACCCCAACTTCCTCCACCAGTACGATACGCTCTCATATTTATTTCCGCTCCCGGTAGAGGAACTGCACCATATTGACGCTCTAATGCTTGTATGGTGTTGCCTACAGGTTGAATATAGGTTAAATTTCTTTTTGCAGATTCATCACGTCGTACAATCACATTATTTGGTCTATGTCTTTGATATTCTCTTCGTTCCAAAGTTAATTCTCTGAGTTGAGATGGTTCTCTAACTAAAGGACCAAATTGCACCGTACCAGTTACCGAATCAATAATATAATGTTGGCTATTTTCGCTGGATTGACCAAAATCTTCAACTTCTTGCCAAATTTGCGGTTGTTCCCCAGGAACTAATATTTCAATATATTCTTGCTGCTGGATTTTTCTATCTAAAATAGGTTTGCTTTGCAGTTCAAAAACTTGACCTGGTTTACCGCTACTAATTCCTAACACTTCATTTTCCACACGCACGCACTGAGTCGCATTTATTGCACCACCAATAGCACGTACAGATATACCTATAACGGTAGGAGATTCAAAGTAATATTCTTGTTCGGGGCTAGGTTTTACATACAAACAGCGTAGCCAGTAACCGCAGTATCTATCATCGGCATCGCTAAATTCATAACTAGGTAATTTTTGAGGTAAACGCAGAATCACATCTGCACCATTTTCTAAAGATTGGGTGACACCATCAAAGCTAAAACCTTTAGTTTTGTCGCTATCTTGTTCTAAATTTAACCATTTTTCCCCGTTCCAAGCTTGCCATTGTAAAGGAGGATTGTCTGGAAAAATACCAGTAGCTCTAGCAGCATCACCTCTAAAATTAATGGCGATAACGTTACCCGAAATAGTATTTCTTTGTTCTTCGTTTTCTAATTCGTTCTCCAAAAAATTACTCTCTAATTCATCTAAAACCAGATAAAAGCAGTTTCCAGGTTGACAATATTCAAATAGCAATAATTCGTCTGTAGTTTCCCATTTATTTCTTCCGGGATTCACTTTAGTGTGAAAATTTTGCGGTGTATTCTCTGTCTGAGTAGCAGTAAAAAAATGCCGAATCTGAGGATTACCAATGACTAATTGTTCGTTCGTAGTAAAAACAACTGCTTCCTCATTTTCCGTCCTTATGGTTGCAACTTCCGTACCATAAGGAATTCTTACGGGTTCGGGCTGATCTTTGCTCAAATAAAACGTCAACTCGCAGGTTGCAGGTGTAGGAGCTTGCAGCCGAATTCCTAACAACTCCAAGAAAGTAATGTAGTTGAGTAAAGGAACTTGATTGAACCTGAGCAGCATTTGGTCGGTTAACCATGCAAATAGTTCAATCAGAGTAATTCCGGGATCTCCAGGGTTATGATTCGTCCATTCCGGACAATAGCGGGGAATGCGGAGAATACACTCCTCAACTAAATCCTTGAACTTGCGGTCATCTAGATTCGGCTTCTCTAAGCTAGGTAAAAAATCAAACTTCATATTAGTTCCCCGCTCGGCGATAGATAAAAGGGATATACTAAACTTCTAATTTCCAGTTGATTCTTTGGCTGATAAATAATTTCGATTTCCACCTTGCCTCTGATAGGGTCGGGATTAGTGCGAACTTCCTTTAAAATTATCCGTGGTTCCCACATTTTCAAAGCTTCTTCCACATACAAACGGATACGTAAAAGAGTTTGAGTATTTAAAGGTTCAAAAACAAGCTCTGATAAACGAGAGCCAAAATCTGGTCGATAAACTCGCTCTCCCAAATCTGTACGGAGAATGATAAGTATCGATTCTTCTAAATTTTTAGTTTCCGAACTGAGTTGAATTCCACCTTGGACATTTAAATTTAAGGGGAAAGCAAAGCCAGAACCGATGTAGTCTTGTTCTTCAAGGTATTCAATATATTCAGGCATAATACTGAGTGTCCGCCTGTTAACAGGGGTATATTACTATGTGGATGGAGGAATGGTGAAGAAACTTTATATATATTTTCAATTTGGGGTTGAATGTTTGTGGGAAGGGAGATTTTTGATTTTATAGTTCATTTTTTTGAGAAATAAAGCAACTTAAATTTGAATCCCTTATAATATATGTACGTAAACCTGTACATTAACTGATGTTTTCTTACGAAATCACATCTCCAACAGATGCTAGAAATAACTTATTTAAGTTATTAGACCTAGTGACACAAAATAATCAGGTATATATCATCAATCGTCGTGATGATGAAAATGTAGCTTTGATTGCGGAATCGGATTTGAGAAGTTTGGTTGAGACAGTTTATTTGTTAAGAAATCCTGCAAATGCAAGCCGTCTGCTGGATGCAATTGAGGAGTCAAAGACTGGAAAAATTAAACCTCAAACCATTGAAGAACTTCATATTGAGTTGAAGAGTGAGCAAGAAGAAAAAGAAGAAAGTTGAACCCGATGAAGTAAAGCCAGTTATTGTTAACCGCGCTCCTGGTTTTAGTTCTAGGTTTAAAGAGGATTTAGCTTGGTGGTTTAAACATAATTTTAAGGTTGCTGCAAAAATCTTGGATTTGGTTACTGCTGTCATGGAAAATCCATTTGAGGGAATTGGTAAACCGGAGCCATTAAAGTATATAGATGAAAGCATTTGGTCGCGTCGAATTGATTTGGAGCATCGGCTTGTTTATCGGGTTGGAAATACACAAATTGATTTTCTGGCTTGTCGGTATCATTATGAGTAGAAGTTCGTAGCAAAAATGTTGGGTTTTATTCTTCAACCCAACCTACCGACTTTCAACTAATAAAATCGCTTCTTTCACCTCCACTTCTCCTTCAATTACTGCCATAATTCCCGGTAAATATTCATCCATCATCATCACGTTGGCGTAAACCATTTGTTTGATTAATGCAAAACTAAGATTGTCCCCTTCAACATCAATGCTGGTTTTGTAACGGATTTCGCCGTCGTCGAAATCTAGTTCAAAGTTACCAAGGATTGTACCGTAGTTAGCGCGGGTTATAAATTCGGCGATCGCCAAGCGTTTATCTTGGGGAACTGCTTGGGGATAAAGGGAGTAAAAGATAAACTGATTTTCTTCTTCTTTGACTTTAGCAAGGCAAACACACTCACCGTTTTCGCCTTTGAAATTCATGTACAACATGAGTTCATCTTCTTCTTCGACGAATTCCCATTCTTCAGTTTTGAAGAAGTTGAGTACAGCTTTGTAAATAAGTTGGCTACTGGTATCATTTGGGTTAAGTTCTTCCCGAGCAGTTTTTGCCCATTCTTGAAAGGTAGTTTCAATGGCATCAATGAATTCAAATGTGGCATTTTGGGTAATAGCCTCGAATTCTGTTTCTGCTAGTTTTTCAAGGGATTTGGTGATTTCTTCTAGGGTTTCGGTGGAGGTGTTTGAGCCGAGTTCTTCAAATTCGGGTAGGTTTTCTTTTGCCCAGGTTTCCAGGTAGGTGCGGAGGGTTTGTTGGAGTTGTTCTTCGGAGGAGTCAGATGAAATTTTTACCATATGAAAATTTTTTTATAAATCTACAATTAAATTATGATTACTCAAAAACTCTATGGCGATGCTCTAAGACATTAAGAAGCTCAATGTTTAAGCCGCTTTTATCAATCCATAGTTGCCATAAGCTTGGTAAGTTCAATAAAGGGCTATAATCTTCTACAGAAGTACCCCTTACGTCAAGTTTTTTCAGATTTTTGAAGTTAATTAGCATTGATAAATCAGAAATAGGAGTTTGCCGTATATTCAACTCTTCAAGCTGCAAAGAATTTTCCACAGGCGATAGTTCCTTAACATATGTAGAGTCCAAATTCAACACTTTTAGATTATTTGCTCCTGTAAGTGCATTAATAGATTTGACTTCAGTTTTACTCAAATCAAGTATTGATAACTGTTTACACTGACTTAGTACATTAATATTACTTGTATTAGTTTGACCTAAAAACAGTTCTTGTAAGTGTGGTATGTGTATCAGCCAAGATAAATCATTCACTTGAGAACGAGATAAATCTAATGATTTAAGTTGGTTTAAATTAGCTAATTCGCTGAAATTTTGAACATCTGTATTTCGTAAATTCAATCTCTGTAACTTTGATAAACTTTTTAACTCTGCAATGTCATCAACTTCTGTATTAGATAAATCTAAATTAATAAGATTTTCTAATTTAGCTAAACAAGAAATGTTAGTAATTTGAGAAAAGCTAACATCCAAACTTTCAAGACTGATTAAATTCGATAGCAAACTAAAATTAACGATATCATCGCTGCTAATATCTAATTTTTTTAATTTACTTAAACTTACTAATGGTTCAATATCATTCACTTGTGTTTGAGATAAATAAATTTCTCGAATTTCTGTTAATTCTTCTAAAGAAGTAATATCAGTTACATTAGTGTCAGATAAATTTAATACCTGTAGACTTTTCAAAGAGGAAATACAAGTAACTTCTTGAATAGAACTTCCGCGAATATTAAGTTTTTCTAAATATTGAATTTGTCCTAAATTAAACCAGTCTTCTAAGTCAATGTATTCTGCTATTAACTCTTTTAATTTACTCAGAGACGATAAAGGTATAATATCTTGTAGAGGAGTATCACTAATTGATAAATATTTTAATGAAGTTAGTCTTTGCAAACAAGTCAAGTTAGTTACTCGTGTTGAATTTAAAGACAAATACTCTAAAGAAGTAATTTGAGCGACATTTTCCAAACTTTCTAATGGTATATGATTAAGAGATAGCTGTTTTAATGAACTAGAAGTAATCGAAGATAAATCTTTATTTTTAACTTGCATTCTATCTAAAGATAAAGATTCAAGGCTATCTAATTGACCCAGTGGTTGTAGTCCACAAAAGGGCATTCTACTAATTGCTAACTTTTTAAGAGAACTCAGTGAAATCAAAGGACTGATATCATTAAGCTGTATTTGTCTTAAAGAAAGAGACTCCAGCCAAGTCATTTGTGCTATAGTTTCCAAGTTTTGAAAACCAGTTCCATCTAAATCTAAGCAGCGCAATTCTCTAAACTGTAACAATTCATTGATAGAAGTAACCTTTCTCCAAGCTAAAGAAAAGTTTGTTACTTGTGAAAGTATTTCTAGCGGTACAATATCAGAGACAGATATTTGATGAAAAGAAGCATTAGTAATAGTGTTTGGAATAGTTAACTCAGTAAGTTTAGTTACATCTACTAGTTTGTGCTTATCTTCGGCTTTACTTTTTTGGTAAGCTTCCTTTAATAATGAACTTAAATCTTTAGTACTGTAGAAACAAAAGGGAACTTGTTCGGGTATTAAATTGTGAGTAGTAAGTATCCAATCACATTTAGACACTAAATAATGGAAAGAGGGATAATTGATTTCATCGTATATACTAGGTGATGTGAGATTACCTAATGTTTCTAGAAATTTAGAAGGTATATTATTAGATTCAACATTAGTTGCTAAGATGTATAGATTGGAGAAACCTTTAATACCTAAAATTAGTAAAGCACGTTGGATAGTTTCCTCATCGAGCAGCGGTACTAATCCTGGTTTATCTTTACCTGACCAAGGTTGCCCTAAAACATACTCAACAAGTTGCTTAGTTGTTTTAGGAAATATTTCTAGTGGTTTGATAAATGTTCGAGAAAAAGCTAAATACAGATTTGTTTTATGATTTATTTTATAAGAAGAAATAAAACGACTGACAAGACTTGTATTTACTTCTCGAATATCGCTTTTTTTTAATGAAAGTGGTGTCTCATAAACCATATTGAAGTTTAGAGGAGGATAAGGAGTTGCCTCTGAGGACAAATAATCTATAAGTGGTGTTGCATCTTCAGGGTAATCATATTCATTGACATGAAAGACATATCTTTCTTTCCAAGCATACCAAAGTGAACTATCACCTAACTTTTCATATTCAAACAAATGTTGAGAATGCCCTTTTAGCGAATTAGGAAAAGTCCATTTATGTTTTTCAAAAGCTAAACCTGCCTCATATCTATGCCTTGCAATAGCAAGTGGATTCATTGGTGATTCGGAGTAAATAATAGTTGTCATTTTTTCATGCTTGAATTAAATAAATTAAGTTACTATTTTCTCTTTCTTCTTTTTCCAAAATAAATATGAATATTTCTTGATTTACCATTAATTTTGATGTTTGCATTGTAATGAATATCTCTGGGAGCATGTCCAGTTTTATGCTGTTCTGGTCCATGAAAAGCTAATTTTTCTCTTTGTTCCTGTCTAGGATCTACCTCTATTACAGAACGATCATTTGCCATTTCTTCTAGTGTATGAAATATATTTGCCGCTTGTTCTTCAGTTTCCACATAAAGATGATTGTCACCATTTAATAAAGTTTCTCTTATTAAAGATTTATCATCAGTATGCGGTTGTCTTGTCCTCTTCTCAGTTTTTACTCTATCTTGCCATGTTTCCTTTGCCGGTTCAAAATCTTCCTTTCTTTTCCTTCTTTTTTCTAGCTCATCTTCAAATTTTCCTGCTTCTCTTGGATTTCTAGAAAATTTATCTTTAAGTTCTTCTAATTCATTATCTGTCATTTCAGCAAGCTTATTGCTTGATACTTTTTTCCCACCTTTCAAAGTAGGAAGTCCATCTAATTCTTGGTCAGACTCTTCAAGATTATTTTGACTATCTTGGACTCTTCTTTGATTACGTTCTAGCCTTTTTTCAATATTTTCGCTTAATTCTAAATCGCTATCATCCCAATTTTCTTTATTAGTTAAATCTTCTTGAGCTTTCTCCAGCCGTTTTTGATAATCTTCATCACCTTCATTAAGCTTACGCACAGGGGAGTTTGGATCTTCATCTTTCATTTTTTCCCTAACAGCATCAAAATTTTCATCTATCTTGGCTGCTGTTATTCTCTTTTCGCTCGGATTTACCTTACCATATATTCCCCATTTATTTCCCTTTTTAAATGCTCTGAGGGTTTGAAGTTTATAACGCAACTCAATCGGTTGCAAAATAGGTAATAATTCATCACGGCTAGTATCTTGTCCACCGAAAGTGCTGTTAACAGTAGCAGTTGCTTCATCTACTGCCTTGTCAACTCGCTTTTGCTTCTCTGCTTTTGTTTCCTTGTCATCCTCCGAATCTTTGTTCTTCTTGCCTGTCTTATCTTTATTTTTCTTCCCCTTACCCCGCTTCATCAAATTCTTCGCTAACCCCTTCAACTTACCCGCCACCTTCCGGGCAGCTTTCGCAATCTTGACAATGATGAAATTAGTAATAAACTCCAGCAACACAATCGCCGCCGAAGCCAACAACGCCCCAAATTGTGGTCCAGCAGTCCCAGTTTTCACCGCCTTTAAGAACGTCATAAACTGTCCAAAGGCTTGAATTATCTGACTAACGGTACCCCAGGCTGCTTGTAATCCCTGTATATTTGCCAACACCGCCCCCACCGCAGGCACAATCATGGAAACCAAACGCTCCAGCAACACCCCAATAATAATCGTCGGTAGCGCTTGTTTAACGCCAGTCCAAGCCATCTTACCCACTTCAGCCATAGAAATGCCGCCCTGGGTCAAAATTTTCCAAACAGTGGTACCCAGACCTAAAACTGCTTCTAATTTCTGGTTAAACCAAGCTTGAACTTGCTGCTGAAAGGCATTCCAAAGATGATTTTTAATACCGTCGGAAACCGCAGCACCTAGATTACCAATCCATTGACCGGGATTAGCTCCAATATCTGTTGCTAGAACAGCAAAGGCTCCTAATGCTTTGGCTGCTCCTTCACCAAACTTAATTGCTCCCATGACAGCACCTTCATAGACGCTGACTGCGGCAAGCATTCCCTTTTCCATCAAGCCAAGAGCAGCATCTAGCCCCTTACCGTACAAGTCCAGCCCCTTCTGAATACCTTGATTCAAATCTTGAGCCAGCTTATTAACCGTCGCTTCTGCTTGCTCGACTCGTTTTTTAATGGAATCCCGCCATTTATTTTGTAACCCAGGCCATTGTGCCAGAAGCTTATCCCCAATTGCAATCAAGGCATTACTACCACGCTGAATCGTCGCCACAATCGCCTGACGACATTTCTCAATCGCTTTAGCTGCCATGCTTTTAGCAAGTTCAATTGCCTGACGCATTGCAGCACGGGCTGCTTCAAAAGCCTTTTGAATCCCTTGCTTTATACCCTCATAGAATGCCTTTGCTTTACTAGCTAACCAGCCAAAGAACCCACTGGACTCCCGTTCACCCTTCTGGCGTTCAGCAGCAGCTTCGGTTTCGCCTTTTTTGCGCTCTTGCTCGGCATTTTGTTCGCCCTTGTGAATTTCTTTTTCAGCTTCTGCTTCACCTTCGGCTTTCTTGGTGTCAATTTCTTTGATTCCTTCATTCACCAACTTATTGGCTTGGGTGCCAGACTCCTTAACCAGATTTTGCTGCTCTTTGCTCCATTCTCCGCGCATTTGCTGCACTTGAGCCTTGGCTTTACCTTTTTCCTGGGCTTGCTGCTCGGCATTCTCCAGTTTGAGTTGTTCAATATATTGATGGGATTGTGCTTTTTCTTCAGTAACTCTAGCGCTATGTTCTTGCTTACGAGTGGCGAACTCTCCTTGGGCTTTGGTTGCTGCGGCTTGAATTTCGCCACCTTTTTCTTGCTGCGCCAAAATCGAAATGGTATCTCCCATATCTGTTTCGCCACCACCACCAGAAGCAGTTCCACCCCCGCTATCTCCTGCACCACCAGCAATCTGAGCCTTTAGGGTTCGCTGTGGTACCGAATGCACAATCCTATCTTCACCCATTGGCTGTGCCAAGCTCTGCTGTCCTTTGGCTTGGGTTTCGGCAAGACTTTTTTCTAATTCAGCTTTCTGCTCTTGAGCTTTTTGAGGATTTGCATTACCTGTAAGTTCTAATTCAGGAGGATTCCCGGCGGAAATTTCCATTGCACCGGGATCTTTAACAGGCATTTGACTGATAGAAGCCTGCATCTTTTCCACATCTGACTCAGATAGTTCTCCTTTTTCATTTCCTTGCACCGTAGGTGGAGGCGTTTTCACTCTTGGTGAAGATTTTTGAGGAGGTAACGGCTCGGGTTGTGGAACTGGTTTAGCAACTCCATCTGGCTTTTTCTCAACAGCCTTGGGTTTATCTTCCGGGACAGATTTTGTAACCTCAGATGCAGGTGATTTTGCACCACTTGGTGTTTCCAAAGTTGGTGGATTAGCAACAAGTGCTTCTTTTTGTTTACCGATAGTAGTAGTAACTGCACCAGATACACCCCCGATAGCAGACAGCAATTTAGTTGGAGGTAAATGACTAATCGCTGCTAATGCTGCTGAAGGTTCAGATTGAGAAACATCTGGTGCTTGGGGTTGGGGTTGTTCGGAAATTGCTTCACAGCCAACTCCACCACTGGGTGGTTCCCCAGGTACTGGATCTTCAGCAATTGCTGCAACTGCAATTTCTTTTTCTGGGGAAGAAAGTTGCTCATTTTCAGAATCTTCAGGAGTTTCAGCCTCAGCCATGCGCTGTTCCATTGCTTTAGCTTCAGCTTCTTCATTCACTTCACCACCAACATCACCACCGCTACGACCACCAGCAACTTGACTACCGCCACCCCCAACTCCAGTTCCTGGAGTTGCTTGAGCTTTTGTCGCTGGCGTAGCATTACCTGTCATCTCTTTATCTAAGCCCTTCTGTTCTTGAAGGGGTTTTGCTGCTGGCTGTTGAGCGGGTGGGTTTTGAGGATTTTCACCGTTTACAGCTTTGTCTTTTGTCTGCTCCTGCTTCCCTTGAGCATCTTTTTGAGAATTTATGTCTTCTGTCTTACCAGCTTCAGGAGTTTGAGATTTTAGCTCTTGTGTTTTCTGATTTTGCTCACCTGGGACAGCTTTTGGCGTTGATGCCTTGTTTTTTTTAGATGTTTTAACTTGATTGGACTTTAGTTTTTGTTCGCCTTTAGTTTGTTTTTCGGTTTGCTCTTTGCTTGGATGTTCATTTTCTGGTTCAAAATTACTAGAATTGTCGGCTTCCTTGGAACCAAAACGCTCAAATGGTTTAATTTTGTTACTAGTACCAATATTTGACTTGAGTCGCAGTTTGTTTGCTTTACGTTGAAGCTTTCCCCCAGTCTGCTGAATAGTATGGGTCAACTCATGGGCTGTCAACTCATTATTACCAGGAGACTTCCCAGCGCCATAGTAAATATCATTACCATGAGCAAAAGCCTGCGCTCCCAATTCCTTATTCATCTGCACGGCGCTGGAATCATTATGCACGCGCACATTACCAAAATCAGCGCAAAACCGTGGCTCCATAAAACCACGCACGCTATCCGGTAAAGGACTACCTCCACCCTTCGAGCTTCCCAGACGACTTTCTAAACTAGAACTCGTTTGAGTCTGCTGCTGGCGATCGCCTTTTGTTTGAATTTCTTCTTGCTCTTCTTCTCCTTTTTCAGTTATCGGAGAGGTGTTAAGAGTAGGGATTTGCTGGGTTTGGATATCTTCAGTTTCTTCCTGACTTTGACGCTGCAAAGTTTCATCCGACATCCCCATAACCTTAGCTGCTGTAGCGTCAGCTTCCTGTTCGTATTTATCCCCCGGTTTACCAACAGTTAATTTAGTTTGAATAGAATTTGATGATAAATTTTCTTCTTTTTCTTCAGGAGTTTCAGTAGGTGGTGAATCTGGTTTTAAATTTATTTGTGATTCTGATTCCTCAGATTTATTTTCTTCTTCTGATTCTTCAGTGGGTGGTGCATCCGATTTTAAATTGATTTCTGGTTTTTCTTCCGGTTCTTTCTCTTCTTGATTTTGTTCTTGACGTTGAATGTTAGCGTTAGGAAATGGGGGAGTTTTAGGGAGATAAAATTTAGAAGGATTAATATCAGCGCGGAAAGATTCGGGTGATTTTTGAATTTCTTCGTCATTGTTATCATTCATAGTAAAACGACGAAGTTTAAATGCAGAATCTTGTTTTGATGCTGTTGATGACCAACTACTTTTCTGGTTTACTTTTTCACCCATTGGCTTAAATTTCTTTAATTACTATATAGCTTTAAAATACTCAAAATCATTTTTTTATTTATATTTAATAATAACTTCATTCACTTCATTCAATTTATGCGGGTTTTAAATTGTCATAATTTTGTAAATAAGTAATAGCTTTATTAGCGATTTCTCTTATATAAGTGCTTTCATCATTCAAAGCTTTTTTCCAAATTTCATCAAGCCTTGGACGATTGAGTTCTAATAGTGAATCCGCAGCAAAAATACGCACGTAAACG
>ERZ1740052.215-NODE-215-length-20035-cov-5.913814_pt1 | contig 20035 bp, 21 predicted proteins | sample MGYA00581750_ERZ1740052 | MGnify/ENA primary metagenome ERZ1740052 (study PRJEB43018, sample SAMN04849743) | marine metagenome | isolation source: floating plastic debris | place: Pacific Ocean | collected 2008-08-30 | study: EMG produced TPA metagenomics assembly...
AGCGGAGACGTAGCAATAAATTCTTTATTCATTCCATTTTCTTTGCATACGATATTAGGTTCAGATGTTGGAGCGATGAGAGGTGGGAATATTATGTATGATAAAGTTCCCAATAGAAATGTTGTACAGTGGCATACAACTTTACCATTTGCAACGAGTTGGTGGAGAAGTTTAGGGTTGCTAGCGAATACTTTTGCTATTGAAAGTTTTATTGATGAAATGGCAATAAAAGCTGGGAGAAATCCTGTTGATTTTCGTGTGGGAATGTTAAGTGGCGAAGGAACTTCTAAAAGAATAAAAGATGTAATTCAACTTGCGGCTTCTAAAGGTAATTATAAAGATAAACCTGAAAATGGAATCGCAATGGGATTTGCAGCTTCTGTAGATAGTAATTCTCCTGCAGCTCATGTTGTAGAGGTGTCAATTGTTAATAATGAAATTAAAGTTCATAAAGTAATTTGTGCTTTCGATTGTGGTTTAGTGGTGAATCCAGATCAAGTAAAAGCACAATGCGAAGGTTCAATAATTATGGGAATTAGCGGTTCAATGCATGAGAAGATGACGTTGAAAGATGGAGAGTTATATCCAACAATTTACGGACCTTATGATATGGCTTTAATGAAAAATTCGCCAAAAGAAATTAACGTACATTTTATTCAAGGAGCAGATATTCCATTACCAGTTGGTGAACCTCCAATGGGGCCAATAGCTGCTGCAGTTGCAAATGCAGTTAAAAGATTGACTGGTAAAAGACTAACAGATTTACCTTTAAAATTATAATTACTTTTTTCTGTCTGAAGCCAAAGAAATTGAGAAGTTAAATTTATAATGCGTAATTTAACGACATGACACATGAATTTGTAGACATAGTAAAACAAGCTGTACTTCATCAAGAAAAAGGGTTGAAAAATGTATTGGCAACTGTAGTTCATTTAGAAGGTTCTTCTTACAGAAAACCAGGTGTGCGAATGCTGATTTGTGAAGACGGAAAAATGATCGGAGCAGTTAGTGGAGGTTGTGTAGAAAAAGAGGTGAAGCTAAGAGCGCAGTCAGTTTTTAAAGATGGAATAGCTAAAGTTATTACTTACGATGGACGATATCGTTTGGGTTGTGAGGGAATCTTGTACATTTTAATTGAACCTTTTCATGTTTCAAATGATTTTATCAATGATTTTGAGAAACGTTTGTCAGACAGAGAAGATTTTGCAATTCATTCTTCTTTTATAGCTGAAGATGAGGCTAAAGGAGATTATGGAAGTACTATTGCTTTTCGAAACGATAAACAATATATATTTAATGAAAAGTTAAAGTACTCAAGTGATTGGCAGAAGTTTTCTCAGAAACTAAAACCACTAACAAAATTATTAATTGTTGGAGGAGAACATGATGCTGTAAAATTAACGTCAGTGTCTAGTTTGTTAGGTTGGGAAGTTGATGTGATTACTTCAATTAAAGATCCAAAATCAAAAACTGATTTTCCTGGAGCAAATACAGTAATTGCAAGTACTCCGGAAATCGTTGATTTAACTATAGATTCTGATACTGTTGTAGTGTTAATGACGCATAATTATGTTCAAGATTTAAAATATTTATTGAAGATTATAAATTTCAATCCGATGTATATTGGGATTTTAGGTTCTACAAAAAGAAGAGATCAGTTAGAAAATGATTTGTTTCATTACAAAGAAGATGTGTCAGAAGAATTGTTAGATAAAATTTATAGTCCAGCAGGATTGCATATCGGAGCAATAACTCCAGAAGAAATTGCGGTCTCAATTGTTGCTGAAATTTTAGCGGTAATTCGAAAAAAAGAACCGTATTCTTTACGTAAAATAAAAGGGAAAATCCATCTTCAGAAGTAAGGTATGAAAATAGCAATGCTAGTTTTAGCAGCAGGAAAAGCTTCTCGTATGGGAAGTGTAAAACAATTACTTCCGTATAAAAATAGCTCAATACTAGGAACAGTTTTAGAAAGTAGTATTAAGGTTTTTAATTCAGAAGATATTTATGTTGTTTTAGGTGCAAATGCTCAAACTATAAAAGAAAGCTTACGAAACTACACTGTAAACTATATAATTAATGGAGATTTTGCTTCAGGATTAAGTTCAAGTATTTATTCAGGAGTAACAAAACTTTCAAATTACGACGCTATTTTAATCGCTTTAGGAGATCAACCTAAAATTGATGTCACCTACATTAACGAAATGGTTACTTTGTATCAGAAAAATAAAGAATGTATTGTTGTTTCTAGATACGATGGTTTTAATGGTGTGCCTGCAATTTTTCCTAAAACATTCTATCCTAAACTCTTAAATTTAACTGGTGATAAAGGCGCAAAACAATTGTTAAATTCTGAGTTAAATTTTATAAAAACTGTAGCTTCTTCAGGAAAATTACTCGATATTGATACACCTGAAGATTACCAAAAATTAATCAACCCATGATTTCAGTTTCTGAAGCAATTCAACATATAGAAAATTACTGTCACCCCAATAAAATTATAGAGAAACCAATACAAGAAGTGTTAGGTTTAGTTTTAGCAGAAGCTATAGTTTCTCCAATTAATATGCCGCCGTTCAAGCAGTCTTCAATGGATGGATATGCATTTATTCATAATGAAATTTCAAGTTTTACTGTAGTTGGCGAAGTTCAGGCTGGAGATTCAAAAAATGTAGTATTACAAGAAGGTGAAGCTGTACGAATATTTACAGGAGCTAGAGTTCCTGATCAAGCGGATACTGTTGTAATGCAAGAGCATACAAGTGTTGAAGGTGATCAGCTAACAATTGATAAATTACCTGAAAAATCTTCTAATGTAAGACCATTAGGAGAACAAATAAAAACAGGAGCAATAGCTTTAGAAGAAGGAACAGTTTTAAACGAAGCGGCAATTGGATTTATCGCTGGTTTAGGATTAAGTACAGTAAAAGTGTATCAGAAACCTAAAGTTAGTGTTTTAATTACAGGAAACGAGTTAAAAGCTGTTGGTGAAGTTTTAGAAGAAGGCCAAGTGTATGATAGTAATTCGATTACTTTAAAATCAGCTTTACATAGATTAGGAATCGATGAGGTAGAAATTGTAAAAGTTGAAGATACATTCGAAGCAACAAAAACAGCAATTAAAAATCAGTTAGATTTTGCTGATGTTATTTTGGTTTCAGGAGGGATTTCTGTTGGAGATTATGATTTTGTAAAACGCGGATTGGAGGAAAATAATGTGTCGGAAGTCTTTTATAAAGTAAATCAGAAACCAGGTAAACCTTTGTGGTTTGGGCAAAAAAAAGAGAAATTGGTTTTTGCTTTACCAGGAAATCCAGCTTCTAGTTTAAGTTGTTTTTACTCTTATGTGCTTCCGGTGATAAAAGCACAATTAGGTTATAAAAATTATCACTTACCAAGAAGTACAGCTAAAGCTACAAGTGATATTAAAAACGCTTTTGGTAAAACTTTATTCTTAAAAGGAATAATTGAAAACGGGCAAGCAACACAATTAACGGGGCAAGCTTCTTCGATGTTGAAGTCTTTTGCTGTGGCAAATGGTTTATTGATCGTTCCAGAAGATGTACAAGAAATAAAAAAAGGAGAAGAAATTACATATATAAAACTTAGTTAATCGATGGAAGTATTGCAGCTAGAAGTATTAGTTCCATTTTTATTAATTCTCGTTGTAGTTGCTTTCTTATACGCAAGTGTCGGGCATGGAGGAGCTAGTGGCTATTTAGCATTAATGGCTTTATTTTCTTTCCCTGTTTTATTTATGAAACCGATAGCTTTAGTACTCAATATTTTTGTTTCTGGAGTATCATTTTGGTTTTTCAGAAAGCATCAACATTTTAAGTGGAAGTTGTTTTATCCGTTTGCGATTAGTTCTATTCCAGCAGCTTTTATTGGAGGTTATATCTCAGTGAATGCTGGTTTTTATAAAAAAATACTAGGTTTTTTTTTGATTTTCGCAATTCTTAAGATGTTGAATGTATTTGGAGGTGAAAAGGAAGAGCAAAAAGAGAATAATTTAGTAATTTCACTATTAATAGGAGCTTGTATCGGACTTTTTTCAGGTATGATTGGTATTGGAGGAGGTATTATTTTAAGTCCGGTTATTGTGCTTTTAGCCTGGGGAAATATGAAACAAGCAGCTGCAGTTTCAGCCTTATTTATTTTTGTGAATTCAATTTCAGGATTAATAGGTTTTACCATAAATGAAGGAGCAGTTCCGTCGGAGGTTTTATACTTTATTCCAGTGGCATTAATTGGCGGAAGTTTAGGTGCTATTTATGGAAGTAAAAAGTATTCTATGAATACGTTGAAATATGTATTGGCAGGAGTATTAACAATAGCAGCTGTAAAATTATTTTTAGTGTAAGAAAATGAATGTTATTTATTTTGGAAAAATAGCTGATGTTGCAAATAAATCGTCAGAAAACATTAGTTTGAAGGAGAATTCAATAGCTAGTTTAATTGATTTTTTACAAGAAAAATATCAGTTAGCATTAGATGATATGCAAATTGCTGTTAATCATAATTTAGTTTCAAAATCTGATGAATTGATGTTGAAAGAAACAGATGAAGTAGCAATTTTATCAGCTTTTGCAGGAGGTTAAAAATATTGTCAAGATGAGGGGTATAGTAATAGTTTTTGTGTTTTTAATTTATGCTTGTGGAGGTAAGCAATTGAAAAAAGAACTTGTTTCTGAAGATGAAACAATAAAAGACACTATTGTTATTAAAGATACAACCCCGCAGGTTGAAACTGTCGTAAAAGAACAAAAAGAGGTAGCGCCTAATAAATTGATAATAACAGATTCAAAATCAATTTATATTAGTCAGCTTACAAAAATAGCCGAAGGAAAAGATTATTATTTACCAGTAAGCTTTAAACCTTTGGTTTCAGACATAAAACAAGAAGATTTTCATAACAATTATACTGATTATATAAGTGATTTGATCCTGAAAAATATAGAATATACTAGGTATAAGATTGAAGATTCTGTCGCGAATAAATATTTTGAAATTAGTAATCTGAATTCAATTTTAGTTTTTGATGAAAATCAAAATATATTGGATACACTGCATTTGAAAAATTACGAATACTTTTCAGACCAATTAGAAAGTCAGGTCATTGCAACGTACAAAGCTACAGAGAAAGTAAAAGAAGATAAAGAATATGTTTGTATGACTGTAAATGACTATGTGAAAAAGAATAATTATCGGTTTACAAAAGATAGTATTTATTTAAAAGCAACATTAAAGGAAAACAGCTTTAAACCGACAGATGTATATGCACACTATAAAATGATAAAGGCTAAGGATACTATTTCTTTTTTATCTTTTGGTCAGTATAAAGGAGAAACTGCAAAACATGCATTTTATCTATTTAGAAATAAAGAACCTTTAGATTCTATAATTAATAAAAATCTGATTTCTAAAATAATTTCTGTGCCAATAACGCTTAATGAAGAAAATATATTTGTAACGCATCAATTTATTCCAGATACAGATGCATTTTGGATGTCGGTAATTGGAATTGATATTGTAGCAAACACATTAACACAGTACGAAAGAAATAGAGTGTTTTTAAGATAAGTGAAGAATAATAAGAAAATGAAGAAAAAAACAGTTTTCATAGAAGGACAAATTACTTCTGAATTTATTGCTAATGCGATAGCTAAACATCAAGTAAAAACTCAAATAGGCGCACATAATATTTTTTTAGGTCAAATAAGAAAAGATATTGTGGAGGATAAAACTGTCAGTGCAATAGATTTTACTTGTTATCAAGAAATGGCAGAGCAAAAACTACATGAAATCAGAGAAGAAGCCTTTGAAAAGTTTGATTTAACGTGTATGCATACGTATCACAGTTTAGGAAAAGTAAATGTAGGAGAAGTGTGTTTCTTTGTTTTTGTTTCGGCGCCACATAGACCTCATGTTTATGAAGCAACAGAATATATTGTAAATAGAATAAAATCTGAAGTTCCAATATTTGGAAAAGAGCTTTTCGAAGACGAATCTTATCAATGGAAAACGAATGTTTAAAGTATAAAGTCAAAGTAAACATGAAAGGCAATAAAGATTTTAGGATTAGGTTTACATTTTAAATAACTGATAACTGATAACTGATAACTGATAACTGATAACTGATAACTGATAACTGATAAATGGTAGATATTACACATAAATCAAATACATTAAGAATAGCAACAGCGCAAGCAATTGTAAAAGTAAGCTCGCAAGCTACAATAGATGCTATTCAAAATGATACTGTTCCTAAAGGAAATGTTTTTGCAATGAGTAAAGCAGCAGGCTTGCTTGGTGTAAAAAAAACACCTGAATTATTACCAGATTGTCATCCAATGCCAATTGAGTTTACAGGTATTACTTATGAAATAGAAGGATTAAATGTTGTTGTAAAAGTTACAATAAAAACGATTTATAAAACAGGAGTAGAAGTTGAAGCAATGCACGGAGCGAGTGTGATTGCATTAAATATGTATGATATGTTAAAGCCTATTGATAAAGGAGTTGAAATACATGCAATAAAATTACTTCAGAAAAAAGGAGGAAAAACATCTTATCCAGTAAGAGATGTTTCAGAAGTAAAAGCTGCAGTTATTGTGTGCTCTGATACTATTTCTCAAGGAGAAGGTGAAGATAAATCAGGAAAGCTAATCAAAGAGAAATTGGAAGGTTATCAAGTAATTACAAAAGAAGTAGAAGTTATTCCAGATGATTTTGATATAATTCAACAAAGGGTTTTAGCTTTAAAAGAAGAATGTAGCTTAATTGTATTAACAGGCGGAACAGGTTTATCGGCTAGAGATACAACACCTGAAGCTATTTTGCCTTTATTGGATAAAAGAATCGTAGGAGCAGAAGAAACTATTCGAAGATACGGACAAGAACGCATGCCTTATGCTATGTTGTCTAGAAGTATTGTAGGAACAATTGATAATAGTTGTTTAGTATTAGCGCTTCCAGGTGCTAGTAAAGGAGTTGTAGATAGTTTAGATGCGGTTTTTCCACATTTATTTCATAGTTATAAAGTATTAACAGGAGAGCGTCATTAATGAATCAGAGGCAAAACATACTAACCGATACTTTTGGAAGGCATCATAATTATTTACGAATTTCACTTACTGAAAAGTGTAATTTGCGCTGTACTTATTGTATGCCTGAAAGTGGTGTGTTATTGTCTCCTAGAAATCAAATCATGACTTCAATAGAAGTGGTAGATTTGGCAACTTTATTTGTAAAACATGGAGTTACTAAAATAAGATTAACAGGTGGTGAGCCTTTACTTAGAAAGGATTTTCCAGAAATAATTTATGGATTATCTGATTTACCTGTTGAACTTTCAATGACAACAAATGCAATTTTAGTTGATAGAAGTATTGAGGATTTAAAAAAGTCGTCGATAAAAACTATCAATGTAAGTTAAGATACATTACACCCTGAAAAGTTTAATACAATAACAAAGCGAGATCAATTTAAAAAAGCTTTTGAAAATACACAGTTATTATTAGACGAAGGTTTTAATGTAAAACTGAATGTTGTGTTGTTAAAAGGTTTTAATGATAATGAAATTATCGATTTCGTAGAGTTTACTAAAGATAGAGCAATTTCAGTCCGTTTTATAGAGTTTATGCCTTTTGACGGAAATAGATGGGATAAATCTAAATTAGTAAGTTATAATGAGCTTTTAAGTCAGGTAGAATCTAAGTTTTCGAAAAATGCTGTTATTCCTTTACCTCATGAAGATAATTTTACAGCTCGAAACTTTAAAATTGATGCTTATCAAGGTAGTTTCGGAATCATTTCTTCAGTAACGAATCCGTTTTGTGATGTTTGTAATCGTATCCGATTAACAGCAAATGGAAAATTAAAGAATTGTCTGTTTTCTACTTCAGAAACAGATTTATTAAGTACATACAGGGCGGGAATTTCTATTGAACCCATAATTCAAAGCGCAATTCTTAAAAAGAAAGCCGTTCGTTCAGGAATGACAGATAGCAAAGATTTTGAAAACTTAACCAACCATAATAACCGAAGTATGATTACTATAGGTGGTTAAGTTTATTTTTTAATTTATAGAAACCGTAGCGCGTCTATTTTTCTGTCTTCCTACTTCAGTTTTATTACTTGCTATAGGTGAACTTTCGCCCTTAGAAGTAGTTTTCACCTTGTTTTCAGATATTCCACTTCTAATAATATAATCTTTTAAGAAATTAGCTCTTTTCAAACCTAAGGTTAAATTACTATCTGTAGATCCAGTATTGTCTGTATGTCCAGTAATTAAACAATTAGAATTGTCAACTTTATCCAAATATGTAGATATATTCACAATTTTTATTCTTTGTTCAGATGTAAATTCAGAGTGTAATCTTCCAGAATCGAATTCTAAGACTAAAGGATTCTCTTTGATTTCTTTCATTATTTTTTCTATAAGTTTGCTGTAATCTTTAGATTTTCCAACGCTAAACTTAATAGGTTTTTTCATAACGTCATTATCATCAACTTCAAGGTTATCATTCACTTCAGAATAAATATCAATTAGTTTTGTAGGTATTCCACGAGAAAACATGTAGTTTTTGATTTTTACAGCACGTGCCAATCCAATATTAGGAAAAATAGAATTATTCGTTTCGTCACTCATATAATATCCTGTAATTGATAAAGCTTTTTTGTTTTCAGGTTGAACCACGAAATCTTTTAACTCATTAAGTTCAGTATCTAGTCCAGTCATAAAAGAAGGAGAAAAATCCATACTAGATTTTTTGAATTTAATATTATCAAAAGAAAAATTAATATTGCCGTTTTCATCAATATTTCCAAAAGATAATTTTGGAGTTTCTTCTTTTGTAGGTTCAGGCTTTGGTGTAGGTTGAACTATCGTTTCCTGTAAATCATCTGTGTTTGTGGTACAACAATATTTCCAACTTAAAAATGTACCTAGAATGATTGTTATTAAAATACCTAATAGATAAATTGTTTTTTTTGACATTTTGTTTTTTGATTTATAAAGTTCGTAATAGGGGAGTTACAGTTCTTTAGAAACAAAAAAAGAAGAAAGTCACATTAAGAGAAGTATATAAAACAAAAAAGCTTCAAGTTTCCTTGAAGCTTTTCGCGGTGAAAGAGGGATTCGAACCCCCGGACCTGTTACAGTCAATGGTTTTCAAGACCACCGCATTCGACCACTCTGCCATTTCACCAGGCCGAAAACGTTTAACCGTTTTGCGGGTGCAAATATAAGAACCTTTTTTAATTAGAGAAAATAAAATCTGTTTTTTTTGAAAAGTATTTTTAAATAAAATTATAAACAATTTACTTTCAGTTTTTTAATTGGTGAAAATTTTTGACCTTTTTTTAGCTGACAAAGTGTTTCTCTAGAATAAGACTTAGAAATTAATTAAAAATGGTAGACCTGACGCTTCCCATTTTTCGTCAACTATTGATTTTGATGCTGTTCAAAAAGAATTAGATCGTCGTAAACCAGGTCAGTCAAAAATAGTAACACAACGTAAAGAACCAGATACTGTAGAGTTTTTATCTGGAATTTTTGATGGTAAAAGTACAGGTATGCCAATTGGTTTTGTAATTAAAAACACAAACCAAAAAAGTAAAGACTATAATCATAATACAAATGTATATAGACCTTCACATGCCGATTATACATACGATAAAAAATACGGAATAAGAGATTATAGAGGTGGAGGTAGAACTTCTGCTAGAGAAACTGCAAACTGGGTAGTTGCTGGAGCTTTAGCAAAACAATTACTTGCTCATATTTCTATTAACGCATTTACATCTTCTGTAGGAGATATATTTATTGATAAACCTTATCAGGATTTAGATTTTTCTAAAACAGAATCAAATATTGTTCGTTGTCCAGATGAAAAAGCTGGTGATACAATCGGAGGTACATTTTCTTGTGTTGCTCAAAATGTACCAGTTGGCTTAGGTGAACCAATTTTTCTCTAACTTCATGCAGTATTAGGAATAGCAATGTTGTCTATCAACGCTGTTAAAGGATTTGAATTTGGTAGTGGTTTCTGCGGGGCAAAAATGCAAGGTTCTGAACATAATGATATCTTTAATCCAGATGGAACTACACAGTCAAATTTATCTGGAGGAATTCAAGGAGGAATTTCAAATGGAATGGATATTTATTTCAGAGTAGCATTTAAGCCAGTGGCTACAATAATGCAAAATCAGCAAACAATTAATTCTGAAGGTGAAGCAACAGAAATACAAGGAAAAGGAAGACACGATCCTTGTGTTGTGCCAAGAGCAGTACCTGTAGTTGAAGCTTTAACGGCTTTAGTTTTAGCAGATTTTTACCTGATGGATAAAACACGAAAAGTACTATAACTAAATTATATCGATTAACTTTTTAACTGTTGTAAGAACGAAATAGTATTTTCTTTATAACTAATTCCGATAGGAATTTCTACAGCATTTACTTCAATATCATGAGAAGTAAATGCTGTTATTTTTTTAGTATTTATCAAATACGAACGATGTACTCTCAAGAACGATTTGGTGTCTAGCTTCTTTTCAATCTCACTTATGCGATGTTTCGCTACAATACGTTTGTTATCTTCTAAATGAAAACGCACATAATCTTTTAAGCTTTCGATATAAATAATTTGTTCAGTAAAAACTTTATGATGCTTATTTCCTGACTTAATAATCAAAAAATTATGTTCTTCATTATTTATACTAAAAGTTGTTTCAGTATTACTTCTAGCCTGACGACGTGTAAATTTTTCTATGGCTTTAAAAAAACGTTCAAAAGTGATCGGTTTTAATAAATAATCTAATACTTCTAAATCATAACTCTCAATAGCGTAATCGCGATATGCAGTAGTCAATATTGTTTTTGGTGGATTCTTTAAACTTTTTAAAAAGTCAATACCGGTTAAGTTCGGCATATTTATATCTAAAAAAAGTAAATCAACGTCAGTGGTGTGTATAATTTCAAAAGCTTTTATAGCGCTATTGCAAGTTGCAACCACTTCTAAAGATTCAACTTTAGCAATATGGTTTTCTATGAGTTTTATAGCCAAAGGCTCGTCGTCAACAATAACACATTTGTAAGGCATATACTATTCTTTTGCAATTATTTTTTAATGATTAACGTAACTGTGAATAAGAATTTAGATAGTTCATTGCTAATTTCTAAAGAATATTTCGAACCATAAATTAAAGATAATTGTTTTTTAATATTGATCAATCCTAATGGTTTTCGTGTTTTAACTTTTTCAGAATTAGTAATGGAATTCGAAATGGTAAAAGTTAGTTGATCTTCTGTGCTTTTTAAATCAATATGTATTTCTGGTGCTGTACTATTTGATTTTTCTCCGTGTTTAAAAGCATTTTCAACTAACGATAATAAAACTAACGGAGGAATCGTATTTGAAGCTTGTAAATCTTTAGTAAACGATATTTGTAAGTCGTCGTTATAACGAAGTTTTTCTAGTGTAATATAGTTTTCAATCAATGAAATTTCATTATCTAAAGAAACCAGTTCATCATCACTTTTAAATAAAACAAAATCTAACATTTCAGAAAGTTTTGCAATTGCATTAGAAGTGTGTGGCGAGTTTAGTACAGATAATGAATAAATATTATTTAAAGTATTAAATAAGAAATGCGGATTTAATTGACCTTTTAGTGTTTTTAATTCTAAGTTGACTTTTTCTTTGTCTATTTCAAGTTGATTTCTTTTTTTTTCTTCGCTTTCAAAATGATATTTAACAGCAGTAAAAATGAAACTAATATAAACTAATGAAGGAATGTAGTTGGGTATTAAATATCTAGGAGTTTGAATAATTTCTAAAAGTGATTCCTTGTGAAAAGGAGGTACTCTATATATACCTTCAATGATATGAATATTGTATAACCTATATAAGTTTGCCATAATGTAAATAATGACGATAAATAAGAGTATACCTATAATGTATTTTTGCTTTTTAATAAATTTCTCAAAACAGATATAAACAACTAAATAAGAAGTAATAATTGCAGGGATATCGCTAATGATTGAAGTTAAAGGGATTAATTCTTCATAAATAGGGTATTTTTCTCCTCTATGTGATCCAGCGGCTATATCTCTAATTAGGTTAAAAATTGTAAAAACACTCCAAAATATTAGATGCTTTACAATTCTATTTGACTTTATATAGTTTGCGATTTTTTCAAAGAAGTCTACCATATTTCAAAAATACTCAATTGCTTATTTATCCAGTCAAGAATCGATGAATTCGTGTTTTTTACTCCTAAATGTGGTTTTTTTCTCTCCTGAATTTATGTTTTTGTAGTAAACTTTTAAATCGTCGACTTTTCCTTAGTGTTTGTCTATTTTATGATTTATCTGTGTGAAAAGTGAAGACTTTTATCTCTCAATTTTAATTATAAAATAAAAAATGAGAGTAATTATCTTATGTGCTTTGTTACTTAATATTTGCGTTTTTAGTCAAGTAACAGTAAAAGGAAAAGTAGTAGACAAGAAAACGAAACAACCATTAGAGTTCGCAACAATTATTGTTATGAAAGCTGAAACGGAAAAATTTTTAACTGGAACTTCAGCTGATGAGAAAGGAGAGTTTTCAGTAGAAGTGAAACCAGATATATACGATATTAAAGTAGATTTTGTTGGGTTTAAACCAATAACTATAAAATCTAAAAAGATTGAAAAATCTGAAGATTTAGGAACATTGTTTTTAGAAGAAAATAGTACGCAATTAGAAGAGATAGAAATTAGAACAGAACGATCTACAACAGAATATAAATTAGATAAACGAATATTTAATGTTGGAAAAGACTTAATAGCAAAAGGAGGAAATGCTACAGATATTTTAAATAATGTTCCGTCTGTAAATGTTGATTTAGACGGAGCAGTTAGTTTACGTGGAAATGCAAATGTCCGTATTTTAATTAATGGAAAACCTTCTGTGTTAACTTCTAATAACGGATTGGAACAATTACCAGCTTCTACAATAGAGAGAATAGAAGTAATTACGAATCCGTCTGCTCGTTATGATGCTGAAGGAACAGCTGGAATTTTAAATATCATTTTAAAGAAAAATAAAATAGGAGGTTTTAGTAGTTCTTTACAATTAACAACAGGAGAACCTGCGAATCATGGAATAAATTATAATGTAAATTATAAGAAAGAGACATTTAATGTCTTTGCAAATGCAAGATATAGTTTACAAGAATTTGAATATGAGGGATCAATTTTTCGAGAGGATTTCGATGAAAACGGACCAACGTCGTTTTTAGATTTAGAAAGAAATACCTTGTTCAGAAGAAATGTGTTCAATTTGTATGTGGGAAGTGATATTTATTTCAATAAACAAAACACAACTACATTTAGCTATTTTCTAAGAAGTAATGTCAGTAAACGTTTTGTAGATTTTAAGTTCGATTTTTTTGATTCAAATAAAAGTTTACTAAACTCAATTTTAAATAGAGAAAACTATAGAGAACCTCAAAATTTTAGTAGAATCGAATTTAATCATGTGAAAAAGTTTGCTAAAAAAGGTCAGCAACTTACTATTGATATTCAATACGATTTTTGGGATGATGATGAAAATGAGTTTGTTGAAGAAGATATTAATGGTAGTTCACCAAACATATTACAGAGTAGAGATGTAGAAAGTAGTAAAGATCTACTGTTTCAAACTGATTTTAAATTGCCTTTACAACCAAAAACACATTTAGAATTGGGAATTAAAGGTGAAGTAAGAGATATTGATAGCGATTATAAGGTTTGGGATAATGGTGTTTTGATTGACAGTTTGGATAATCTTTTAAAGTATAAAGAAAGAATTTATGCGGCTTATGTTCAATATGGAAATAGAAAAAACAAACTTCAATATTTATTAGGTTTACGAGGAGAATACACAAATACTTCTAGTACTGATAGAAAGAGTATTTTCGAAACAGATAAACGTTATTCTAATTTATTTCCAACAGTTCATCTGACTTATAATTTTAATGAAAGAACAAATCTTCAATTAAGTTATAGTAAAAGAATTAGAAGGCCACGTTTTTGGCAATTAAATCCTTTCGGCGGAATTGCAGATCGAAGAAATATTCGTGTGGGTAATCCTGATTTAAATCCAATGTTTACAGATGCTTTCGATGTCGGTTTTCTAAAGAAATGGAAAGGTTTTACCATCAATCCATCTGTATATTATCAATATACAACGCAGTTATTTGAAACTTTAGTTAGTGCTAATACCGATGGAGCAATTATCAGTAAGCAAATTAATTCTGGAACAGAACATAGGGTAGGAGCTGAATTAGGAATTCAATATGCGGCTTTTTCTTGGTGGCGATTAATGGGAGAAATCAATTATTTCAGTTTTCAGCAACAAGGGTTGTTTGATGTAAAAGATAATACGTGGACAGCTAAGTTGAATTCAAGAATGAAATTGCCTGCGGTAACAATTCAAACCAATTTAAATTACCAAGGAGAACGTGTTTCTGGTCAAATTATAACTGAACCGATTTTTGTTGCTGATTTAGGTTTGAGTAAAGATTTTTGGAACGATAAAATTTCGGTGACTGCAAATATTCAGAATATTTTTAATTCTAGAGTACAAACGCAAACCATTTCTGGCGCTGATTATACCATTTTAAATGAAAGAGCTTTACTCGGACCTCAGTTTAGACTTAATGTCACATATCGTTTTAACAGAAATAAAAAAGATAGAGATCGTTTACCTGATTAGTTCAAACATATTTTTGTTAATTTTGTATTATTAAAGAATGGTTTCGGTTTCTATATCGAGGTTGTATTGAGGAGTTTTTACATCTTTTTCTCAATAAAGATCATTCCATGTGAATTTAATTAAAGTAATTTTTATGGATTATATCAAAGGAAGAGGTGCGCAACATAATACTCATAATAAGTTTTTACAACATAGTCACGAGGTTTTAGATGACTTCTTAAATTATTGTGCTGCTGAAAATGAAGATGCAGACCAGAACAAAACTACATATTTAGAGATTTTTCCAAAAACCATTGTGAATAAAGTAACAAGTCCAGATATCGGAGCTTCATTTTCAATGAATCCTTATCAAGGTTGTGAACATGGTTGTATCTATTGTTACGCAAGAAATTCACACGAATATTGGGGATATTCAGCTGGATTAGATTTTGAAAGAAAGATTTTATACAAAAAGAATGCAGCAAAGTTACTTGAAAAAAAATTAAGAGGAAGAAATTGGGAAGCGATTCCGATTATGCTTTCTGGAAATACAGATAGCTATCAGCCAATAGAGAAAAAACTAGAAATTACCAGAGAAATATTAAAAGTATTATTAAAGTTAAAACATCCGGTAGGAATAATTACGAAGAATGCTTTAATACTTCGAGATTTAGATATTTTAAAAGAGTTAGCTTCTTTTAATTTATTAAAAGTGAATATTTCGATTACGTCTTTATCTGAACAAACAAGACGTATTTTAGAGCCTAGAACCGCAACAATTAAAAAACGATTAGAAACAGTTAAAATATTGTCTGAGAATAATATTCCTGTTAATGTTATGATGGCGCCAATTTTTCCTGCAATTAATAATCATGAAATTTTACCATTGGTAAAAAAAGTAAGTGAATTAGGAGCAAAATCGGTTGCTTATACTGTAGTGAGATTAAACGGAGCAATTGGTGAGATTTTTAAAAAATGGGTTGAAAAAGCGTATCCAGACAGAGCAGAGAAAATATTACACCAAATAGAAGATTGTCATAATGGAACTTTAAATGAATCGCGTTACGGAGTGCGAATGAAAGGAGAAGGAAAGTTTGCAGAACAAATTGCAATGCAGTTTAAACTGGCGAGAAAATTATATTTAAAAGATAAAACAATGCCAGAATTTGATTGTACAATTTTTGATAAGTTTCAATCCAATCAAATGTCGTTATTTTAGTTAATAAAATAAAAAGCCTTCCTAAAATACACGAAGGCTTTTTACGTATCGTGAAAATGGTTTACTTAATGTCTAAAAATATTCCTCCTGAAAAAGAAGGGCTTGCGGCAATTATTTTTCCGTCGAAAGCAGAGTCAAAACCTAAAGAAACTCCTAGCTTTTTAGTGATATAATAGGCAGCTTCAAAGCCGAAACTACTGAATTCGATATTATTTGCGAAAATGCTACCATTACTATTCACAGCACTTAATGTTCCGTTGTTAAAAGATTTCACAACATTTAATCTCGTAATTATCCAAAGTTTAGAATCGAATACATTAATACCTGCTTCTAATCCTGTTCTAAATTCATCAGAAAAACCTTCTGTTCTATTGTTGTAGCCTAAGTAAGATTTTGCATAAAATGGTAGGTCGCCTAAAGATGTGCTATACCCCAAATGAGTCGATAAATATTGATTGAATTCCCCATCTCCATTCTGATAACTTCCATCACTTCCTCCGGCATCTTCACCAGTAGGTAATCCTAAGATAAGTTTTACAGAAGCAGCCCATTTTCCTTTTTTATAAAATCCGTAATTAATTCCTAAATCTACATCTCCAAATGAAGTTACAGATTCACCTGGTTGAATTACTCCTCCGTTTGTTCCAGAAATTTGATTATTCTGAGAAGAAACAGCAACAAAAGGTACATACGCCAGAATGTCTATTTTATCAGTAATTCCATACTCAGCATAAATGTTCGTATTGAACTGAGTTCTTGTTGCATTCGGATCAATTGCTCCGGTATCTGTATAGTGTTGATCGTATTGTAAATACCAAGCAGATAATTTATAATAACCATTTCCTTTTCCTTTACTCCATTGAGCGTGAATTGTATTTCCTAAAGAAAAAGTAATAGCGAATAGTAAAATATATTTTTTCATTGTTTTTGTTTCTTGTTAAATGATTATTGAATTTCAGCTTCTCCTACTTTTACACTAAAAGGTTTACACCAGTATAGAATATGAGAAAAATCGTTTATACCAGTGTCTTCTATGATGTATGTATGTGCACCATTGAATACTCTAACTGCTTCAATTTCTTTTGCATTATTTACAGTATTCGGATTGTTTGTTAGGTAAATATATAATCCTGGTAAGCTAGATGAAGCTCTATAATTATCATTTATAACAAGTTCTAAATTATTTGTATTAGGTATTTCACGTAGTGTAAAAGTTCCTTCTAATACATAACTACTAGTAGTTCTTATAGTTCCTGTTTTTTCTTGAGTAGTGTTATTGTCCACCTGATCCATAGTTACAGTAACTACTATTTCATCGGTAATTGTTTCACCTTCTTCAGAAACAATAGAGGCCATAATAGTTGCTTGTCCTTGAGCCACAGCTGTAACTAATCCGGAGTTAGAAACTGTTGCGATCATTTCATTTGAGCTCGACCAAGTAATATTTGTTGTGACAGTTTTACCAACATTATCTGTGTATTTTGTTGTTAATTGAAAAGTGTCGTTTAACGTAATTTCAGTAATCGGATTTGTAATGCTAAAAGATGCATCAACTCGATCGTTAATAATATCGTCTTGTACACAGCTTTGTAATAAGAAGATAGATAGGAGTAAAATAGACAGTTGTTTCATTATTTCATATTTAATATTGAGCTATTTGTCGATAGAAATATGAAAGATTTACAAAGAATTAAAAATTAAATTTGATGTAATATGAAAAATAAAGCCGTTATAGTAGATATAAATAGTTAGAATCATTTTTTATTTTAGTTGAAAATTTTGTTAGAAGATTATGTTTGATAACCAAGTGTTGTTTTTTATTTGTGGTTTAGGAGTATTTAATGGTTTTCTTGTTGCATTTTATTTCCTTTTTTTTAATAGAGAAAAAAGAACACAGAATCTATTATTCGGGTTATTAGTTCAGTTTCTTAGTATGAGAATTGGTAAATCTTTATACGTGATTTTTACACCAAGAGAAGAACGAAACATTACCTTAATACAAATCGGTTTGTCGGCTTGTTTTTTAATTGGAGTAAGCCTTTTTTACTACACAAAATCGTCATTAGAAAATAGAAAAGAGTTTCCCTTAAAGTGGAAATTAAACTTCGTTTTTTTAGCATCAGTAATTGTTATTTTAGGATTTAATTATCCTTACGAAAACGCTCAGAAACTATGGAGTATGTATATTGTATATTTCATTTATGCTGTCTGGGGGATTTATGTGTTAGCTACAGGTTTTATTCTAAAAGATACATTTAAAAAGTTATTTAAAAAATCTGAAAATTGTACCACTTCCGAACTTTGGTTAATCTGGGTTTATGTAGCTAATCTATTAATTTTTGTAGCTTACTTAATAGGAATGTTTTATCTGTATTTAATTGGTACAATTACATTTTCAATTGTTTTTTATGTCTTGTTGATTTTTTTCTTATCAAAGAAAAATAGAGAAGAGATTTTTAAAGATATTCCAGAGAAATATGCATCAAAGAAAATTATAGAGACAGAAGCCAAAGGTTTATTAGAAGAGTTAAAAGAGCTAATTATTACTCAAGCTTTGTATAAAGATACTAATGTAAAAATCTCAGATATTGCAAAAGGAATCAATATTACACCGCATAAATTATCGCAATTATTAAATGATAACTTAGGAAAAAGCTTTGCGGCTTATATGAATGAGTATAGAATTGAAGAAGCTAAAAAATTACTGCAAGAACGAACAGAGTTAACACTTGAAGCGATAGGTTTTGAAGCTGGATTTTCTTCTAAATCAAATTTTTACGCGACCTTTAAAAAAGTAGTTGGACTAACTCCATTACAATTTCAAAAACAGTTTTTATAGTCTAGTTTTATAATTCTGGACACCTGAATTATAAAAAATCATCTTATTAAAAAAGTCTTTCAAGAGTTTTGAATCAAATTTAAATTCAAAATTATGAAACGAACTTTATTAGTATGTGCATTTATTTTATCACAAGTTTTATCAGGTCAATCAGAGTTTAGTAATCTTGAGAAAACACTTCAAAATTATATCAAAGGAAGCTCGTATAACGAATTAGATATTTTAAAGAGTGCCTTTGCTGAAAATGCAACATTATATTTAACAACAAGAGACGGATTCAAAAGATTTACTCCAGAAGAATACGCTGGTTTTTTCAAGAACCGTAAGAAAGGAGAATTTAACGGTCGTGTTGGGAAAGTATTATCGATTGATATTATAAAAGATATCGCTTGTGCAAAGGTTGAAATTGCTGGACCAGATAGAAAATGGGTTTACATAGATTTATTCTTGTTGAAAAAAGTTAACGAGAACTGGCAAATTATTAGTAAAACAGCTACAAAAGTAAAAGACAGTAAGTAGCATGAAAATAATTAAAGTTGTTGTTCTTTTTCTTGCCTGTCTATTTGGTTATGCTCAAAATTCGTCAATTCCATTTAATGCTGTTGCTATTGAGGTAGATGGAAAGTTGAATGAAGAGGTTTGGAAAACAATTTCAACGCATACGAATTTCCACAATCTTTTACCTACTGATGAAGGTTTAGCTAAGAATCAAACAGAAGTTAAAATATATCACGATGGCGAGTTTTTATACATAGGAGCTGTATATCATGATTCAACTTCTAAACAACAAGTAAGTTCTTTAAAAAGAGATGTTTCTATAGGTATAAGTGATGCTTTTGTAATGGTTGTAGATACACAACATCAACAACAAAACGGAAATTTATTTGCTGTTAATACTTACGGGACGCAAGTGGATGCTTTGGTTGAGCGAAATGAAACAGGTTATGGTTTAAATTTTAGTTGGAATGCTGTTTGGAGAACTAAAACATCGGTTATTGGAAATGATAAAGTTTATGAAATTGCTATTCCTTTCAAAGCTCTAAATTTTGATAAAGAAAATACAACATTTGGAGTTCAATTTTATGTAAGAGATATAAAAAACAATTCATGGACGATACTTACTGATTTAAGTAGAAATTATCCAACTTTCGATTTACGTTTTACGAGAGCATTTACTTTGGAAAAAGAGCCCGAAACGATTCGTTCTCGATTTGCAGTTTCTCCTTCTGTAACTTTGTATTATCATTATGTTGA
>ERZ1740052.216-NODE-216-length-20034-cov-5.928125_pt1 | contig 20034 bp, 15 predicted proteins | sample MGYA00581750_ERZ1740052 | MGnify/ENA primary metagenome ERZ1740052 (study PRJEB43018, sample SAMN04849743) | marine metagenome | isolation source: floating plastic debris | place: Pacific Ocean | collected 2008-08-30 | study: EMG produced TPA metagenomics assembly...
ATATGTAAAAAATGAAGATGTAGAAGCTTTATGGAAAAAAGTATTTGAAGCTGGTGCAGATTGGGATATTAAACCTATCGGATTAGCAGCTCGTGATACATTACGTTTAGAAATGGGATATTGTTTATACGGAAATGATATTACAGATACTACTTCTCCAATTGAAGCTGGTTTAAGTTGGATTACTAAATTCTCTAAGGATTTTGTAAATGCTGAAGCTTTAAAAGCTCAAAAAGAAAATGGTGTTTCTAGAAAGTTAGTTGCTTTTGAAATGACTGAACGTGGTATTCCTCGTAAAGATTATGAAATTGTAGCTACAAACGGAGAAGTAATCGGAGAAGTTACTTCCGGAACTATGAGTCCGAGTTTAGGTAAAGGAATTGGTTTAGGATATGTTACTATTGAAAACTCTAAAGTAGATTCTGATATCTTAATACAAATACGTAAAAAACAAATTCCTGCTAAAGTGGTTAAACTACCATTTTATAAAGGATAAAACATAAAAAAAGCTGCTTTTTAAAGCAGCTTTTTATTATTAAATTGTTCTGGTTTTGCTGGAACAATATCTTTATAAAATGCTAAAAAAGCATCGAAATCTTTTTCTATACTATCTGTTAAATAATAAGGTTCTGCAACTACGATTTGCTTATTTTTAAAATCAAAAGCAAACATTACAACAGGAACATTAGCTCCTTTGGCGATGTAATAAAATCCTGTTTTCCATTTCTTTGTATATTTTCGAGTTCCTTCAGGAGACAAAGCCAATCTAAACTCTTCTTTTTCATTATAAATTTGCACAACAGAATCTACAAAATTATTACTTTTTGTTCGATCTACTGGTGTACCTCCTAACCATCTGTAAATAAAACCAAATGGAGGTTTAAAAAGTGAAGCTTTACCAACGAAATCAATTGGAATTTGAATTACATTTCGAGTTAAAATTGCAATTGGAAAATCTTTCCAGCTAGTATGCGGAGCTCCGATAATAATATACTTTTTTAAGTCTTTAGGAAACGCTCCAACGATCTTCCATCCTAAAATTTTATGGAAAATAAATTTAGAAATTGCTTGTGTCATTAATTCATGTTAAAGTGGTAAATTTACCGTTTTAATTTTTTATGCAGATGAGCGAACAGCTATTATACATTTTAGCAACTGGTTTTGTAGGAATTATCATAGGTTTTTTGGTAGGTTTTATAATTCAAAAAAGTAAAGCTTCAGTTCTAGAAAAAGACAATTCTAGTCTTCAAGAACGAAATTCAATGCTTTTAGAGCAAAAGACTATTGCAGAAAGTGAAATAATCACTTTAAAAGAAGAATTAAAAACTATACAAACAGAAAAGGATACTTTAAAAGAAAGAAATCAATCTTTAACTGAATATAAATCTTCTTCTGAAAAAAATGTAGAAGAATTAAAAAGCGAATTAAAGTTTTTACAAACAGAGAAAGAAAGTTTAATAAAAGTCAACACACGTCAAGATGTTGATCTAAAAAACTTACAACATAAGCTTACTGAACAAAAAGGTGAGTTAGAAGGATTACAAGAAAAATTCACAAAAGAATTCGAAAACTTAGCCAATAAAATTTTAGAAGAAAAGTCGAATAAATTTACTATTCAGAATAAGGAGAATATTCAAAACATTTTAAATCCGCTAGAAAAGAAAATTAAAGATTTTGAGGATAAAGTAGATAAAACTCACAAAGAGAGTATTGATTACCACTCTGCTTTACGTCAACAAATTCTTGGTTTAAGAGAATTAAATGCTCAAATGAGCAAAGAAACTTTAAACTTAACTAGAGCTTTAAAAGGTGATAGTAAAACTCAAGGAAATTGGGGAGAATTAGTTTTAGAACGTGTTTTAGAAAAATCTGGTTTAGAAAAAGATAGAGAGTATTTTGTACAACAATCGTTTACAAATGAAGAAGGAAAACGTATTTTACCTGATGTTGTAATTCATTTGCCCGATAACAAAAAAATGGTAATTGATAGTAAAGTGTCATTAACTGCTTACGAGAAGTTTGTAAATTCTGATGATGAAACAGAAAAAACAACTTTCTTAAAAGAACATTTAATTTCTTTAAAGAGACACGTTGAACAACTCTCTGAGAAAAAATATGAAGATATTTACAAAATAGAATCTCCAGATTTTGTATTACTTTTCGTTCCTATAGAACCTGCTTTTGCTGTAGCTTTAAATGAAGACAATACATTATACAATAAAGCCTTTGAAAGAAATATTGTAATTGTAACTCCTACTACGTTATTAGCGACTTTACGTACAATTGATACGATGTGGAATAATGAGAAACAACAACGTAACGCTATAGAAATTGCTCGTCAAGCTGGCGCTTTATATGATAAATTTGAAGGTCTTTTAAAAGATTTAATTAATATTGGTAAAAAAATAGACGCAACTAAAAGTGATTATAGTGCGGCTATGAATAAATTAGTTGAAGGTAGAGGAAACTTAATTACCAGCGTAGAAAAACTTAAGAAGATGGGAGCTAAAGCTAAAAAAGCACTTCCTGAAAGTATTATTGAAAGAGCAAACGACAATAGCTAACCAAAAATTGAAATGTAAATGCAAGAGTTAAAAAAAGGATACTTATTCAATTATAAAACTCAGATCTGGAAAGTCACTGATATTTATAAAATTAATTGGGACGACGGTTCTAATACTACAGAATATAAAGTAAAAGATAAGAACGGTATTGTTAGATACTTAATGATAGAATATGTTAGAAAGGAATCTCCTAAATACACATTTTGGGAAAAACTACATAACATAGATTATTTCTTATCTCAAATTACTAAAACTGAAACTGATTACGTATCTATTAACAATGCTAAGTTTCCTAAGAAATTTAATTACAAAAATGTAGAGTATGATTTTGATGAGCGTTGTGACGGAACTTGTTATTATGATTACGAATCGGAAAGAGTAAATTCTTTAGATTATACGAACACAGACGATACAAAATTTTTCTCTATTCAATTATGGGATGATGAAATTGAAATTTGTACTGGGAAATTGATCTCTAAAACTGAAATCAAAAATATTCAAGAAAGAAAAACTTTTGTTGATACTAGTTCTTTAGGAAGTTTTATCAGTCGGTATTTTGTAGGCTTAATATTTGGAGCTTTTATTTTAATGACATTAATGCTTGAAAAATGCTCAAATAATAATTCTTGGAATGGTAACAGAGATTATAATGATTCAACGAAAGTTTATAGAAATACAAATAATTACTACAGAGGTAGAAGCTCAAGAGGATTTGGTAAATAAAAAATTATGGAAGAATACACACTTATTTGGCTTACTAAAACCGTAACGTATGTAACGTTATTTTATGCCTCATTTATTATTGCTAAACTGTTTTTTAAATTTAAAAACAGAAAAATAGACATTGAAAACGAATTAACCATAAAAGATAATGTAGCATTTGCTGTAACTGCTACAGGTTATTTTATTGCCACTTTAACCATTTTTGTTGGCGTTCTGCATGGTGAATCACACGGATTAATAAAAGATGTTATTTTAATCTTATTCTATTCTTTCTTCGGAAATTTACTATTAATTCTTACTTCGATTATTAATGAAAAAATAGTTTTTGGTAAGAAGTTCAGATTTTATAAAGAAATTATAAAAGATGAAAATTTAGGAACTGGTTTTATGGAAGCAGCCAATTTTATTGGAGCAGGATTAATTATTTATGGTGCTATTTCTGGTAGAAACATCAATTTATTTCCAGATCAAGGAGAAATGGGTCATTATTTATCTGACTTTTTAAGTTTGTTATTCTTCTGGTTATTAGGTCAAGTTATCTTATACATATTTTTAAAAGTATATCGCAAGTTTGTGAAATACGATTTTATCAAAGAAATTCAAAAAGACAATAATGCTGTAGGAATAGTATATGCTAGTATTTTTGTGGCTGTTTCTTTCTTATATTCATTTGCTTCTAGAGGTGATATAGAATCATGGGAAATAGCTTTAGAAGATATTGCATATCATTTAGGTTTAGCTATTATTTTACTACCTTTATCTAGAATTTTTGTTGAAAAAATAATACTACCAAAGAGTAATTTAACTCACGAAATTGTACATCAAGAAATTCCGAATAAAGGAGCTGCTTTAATCGAAGCTTTTGCTTATATCGGTAGTGCTATCATTATAAGTTATTGTATGTAAATGGCATCCATAAAAGTTAAAAGAAGAATTTTATTTCTTGCCTTGTTTGCAACAGGATTATCTGGTATAGTTGCAGAATATTGTTTCGCCACGTTATCTACTTATTTTATTGGAGATTCTGTTAAGCAGTGGTCTATTGTAATTTCTTTGATGCTATTTAGCATGGGATTAGGTAGTCGAATTACGAAATCTTTTGATGGAAATGTATTTAAACTTTTCATTTTTACAGAATTCGCTCTTTCTTTATTAGTTTCTTTCTCGGCAGTTACAACCTATTATTTAGCTACTCAATTAGAATATGTATCTATTTACATTTACTCAATGGCTATTTTAACAGGAATGTTAATTGGTATGGAACTTCCTTTGGCTATGCGATTAAACAACGATTTTCAATCACTTAAACTAAACGTAGCTAATATTTTAGAAAAAGATTATTACGGAAGTCTAATTGGTGGATTATTTTTTGTGTTTATTGGTCTTCCGTATTTAGGACTAACTCATACGCCCTTTATCTTAGGTTTTATCAATCTTTTTGTTGCTATACTCCTTCTTATCTTCTTTAAAAGTAAATTGAATAAACAAGAAAAAAACATGCTATTCTCTTTTGCAGGAATACTGGTTATCATATTAATCACTGGAAATATTTTTGCTGGGAAGATCATTCTGCATGGAGAACAGAGTAAGTATAAAGATAAAATTGTTTTCCAAGAGCAATCTATTTATCAGAAGATTGTAGTTACGAAATGGAAAAACGATTACTGGTTATATTTAAATGATAATTTACAGTTTTCTACTTTTGATGAACCTATGTATCATGAGGTTTTAGTGCATCCTATAATGCATATTTTAGATAAACCTAAGAACGTTCTGATTCTTGGTGGTGGAGATGGTTGTGCTGCTAGGGAATTATTAAAATATCCTTCTTTAGAACACATAACTCTAGTTGATTTAGATAAAAAACTAACTGATCTTTTTATTAATGAATCAGAATTGGTAGCAATTAATGAAAAGTCTCTAACCAATGAAAAAGTTCGTATTGTAAATCAAGATGGATTTAAATATGTTACGGATACCAAAGAGTTTTTCGATTTAATTCTTATCGATCTTCCTGATCCAAGAAATGTAGAATTAGCTCGTTTATATTCTAAAGAATTTTATGAATTGTGTCGATTAAAATTAACTCCAAATGGTGGTTTAATTACTCAAGCTGGTAGTCCTTATTATACTCCTTATGCATATAAATGTATCGAAAAAACTATGGAAAAAGCCAATTATAGTGTTTTAGCATTACATAATCAGGTACTTTCTATGGGAGAATGGGGGTGGATTTTAGGAACTAAAAATCAACTTTCTAAACAAGAGATGATAACTAAATTGAATCAACTAGATACGCAAGTAATCACAACAAAATGGTTAAATAAAGAAGCCATGCAATTAATAACTTCCTTCGGAAAAGACTTTTTTAAAAAGAAAAAATTAGATTCAATAGAAATCAATCAGATTAGTAATCCGGTGCTTTACGAATATTATAACAAAGGAAACTGGGACATTTATTAATTATGAAAAAAAATAACGAAAAATACATTGCTTTAAAGGCAGAAATGTTCCACTTTGATACTTGGTTATCTACCACTAATACTGATCAATTAAAACATGAATTAGAAAGGTTATTAATCAATTCGGGATTTAACATTGTCAACTTCATAGAACATAATTTTCCTATTAAAGGATACACTGCTGTTTGGTTATTAGCTGAAAGTCATTTAGCGATTCATACTTTTCCAGATCAAGAAAAAACATATTTGCAAATCAGCAGTTGTAATGAGAATAAATTGATATTGCTTAAACAAAAAATAAAAATAACTTAACAATCAATTCACTTCATTGTAATCTTACAAATCTACAACGGTATCGTAATACACAAAACTTAGTTTTTAAGGTTAAAAATTTTATTTTCTACAAGTAATCTAGAACGAAATCGATTTATTTATCAACACGAAATCGATTTAGTACTCTTCATCTTTTTTTTGATTGGTTATTTCACAATAAATTCGTTGAAAAATGGTTAACCTTCATTTTTTTAACATTTAAAAAACCATATCTACAACGTAAGTTTTTCACAATGTTTTTTAAACAATAGCGGCCCTATTTTAACCTTTTTTCAAAAAAACCTAATAACACAAACACAATGAAACAAACCCTAAAAACTTTACAGCTTGTCTTCATATTCTTCTTTGCGTGGAATATACAAGCACAAGACGAAGATGTAATGTTCCAAGCTTTCGATTGGAATGTTCAAAATCAACCTGCCGGACAAACATGGTTCAATGTTGTCACTCAAAATAGTGCAGAAATAAGTAGTGCTGGTGTCGATTTAATTTGGTTACCTCCAGTGAGTGATTCTGCAGCTCCACAAGGATATTTACCAAGAGAATTATATAATTTTAATAGTGCTTATGGTACAGAAGCTCAATTAAGAGACTTAATTAATCAATATCATAATTTAGGAATGAAAATTATTGGAGATATTGTAATTAACCATAGAGTAGGTACTAGTGACGCTGTTACTTTTACTAATCCTGCTTGGCCAACTACATTTATTACTGCAGATGACGAAGGAAGAAACTTTGTAAACTTTCCTGTAGAGTTTAGTATTAATTCAGATTACTTTCCTGGTACAGCTTTAAAAGCTGATGGTTCAAATGGAACTTATGGTCCTGCTAGAGATTTAGATCATAGAAATCCAGCTGTAAGACAAGAGATAAAAAACTGGATGAATTTCTTAAAGAATAATTTAGGATTTGACGGTTGGAGATATGATTTTGTTCATGGATATGATCCAATATATAACAAAGAATATAATGATGCTACACAGCCTTACTTTGCTGTAGGAGAATTATTAGAAAGTAGCAGAGTTCAAACAAATAACTGGGTAAACTTTACACAACAGTCTTCTTCTGCATTTGACTTTAATACTAAAGTTACTTTACAAGATGCTATTAGAGACAACAATATGTCATACCTAAGAGATGGACAAGGAAGACCATCTGGTATGATTGGTATTAATCCAGGAAAATCGGTAACGTTCTTAGATAATCACGATACTGGTTTTGCACAACAATGTTGTGGTTCTAACTATGTTTTCCCTGGTGGTGAAACAAACTTAAGAAAGGGATATGCTTACATTCTTACTCACCCAGGTAATCCTATGATTTTCTGGACACATTATTTTGATGCTGGAAATGGTGTAAGACAAGCAATTAAAGATTTAATAGCAATTAGAAAAGATGTAAGAATTTTTGCGAGCTCGTCTATTAATATTGCTGAAGCTAGAAACGATGTTTATGCAGCTTACATTGATGGAAGAAATGGAACGATTGCAATGAAACTTGGTGGTGGTAATTGGTCTCCTCAAGGTTCTGGTTGGACTTTACGTACTTCTGGTACAGATTATGCAGTTTGGACAAAAGGCGGAACTGTTACGCCTCCTCCTCCACCTCCAGCTCAGGTAGATCCTTTTACTGTAAACTTTAAAAAACCTAGTGGTTGGGGAAATAATGTAAATGTATATTTATTTGATGCTTCTACAAATGCTATCATTCCTGGAACTTCAGGTTGGCCAGGACAAGCAGCTACTAATATTAATGGGACTCCATGGTATTCATTACAAGTTAATCCACCTTCTGGTGTTGCTGCTCAAAATATTAGAGTGATTTTTAATGATGGAACTAATCAAACTGATGATTTAAGCAGAAGTACTAATGGTTGGTATGATAATGGAACGTGGACGAATAATTGTCCGTCTGATTGCAGTGGAAGTACAAATCCACCAACAAGTAATACTAGATTTATTGTTAACTTTAAAAAACCAAATGGTTGGGGAAATAACATAAATGCTTATTTCTTTGATGCGGGTTCTAATACTACAATTTCTGGAACTGCAGGTTGGCCAGGACAGGGAACAACAAACATTTCTGGAACACCTTGGTATTCTTATGAAGTTGCTATTCCTTCTGGAACTTCATTAAATAATGTTCGTGTAATTTTTAATGATGGAAATAACCAAACTGATGATTTAACAAGAGGTACAACTGGTTGGTATAATAATGGAACATGGACAAATATATGTCCGTCTGACTGTGATGGCACTACTACGCCACCTCCGAACAATAATAATGTTACTTTAAACTTTTTAAGAACATCTTCTTGGGGAAATACTGTAAATATATATTTATATAACACGAATACAAATTCTACTTTAGCTGGAACTCCTGCTTGGCCGGGTAGAACAATGCAAAATCAAGCTAGTACTTCTTGGTCTTCAACTTCATTTACATTACCTAGTAATGTTTCTGAAAATAATGTTGGAGTTGTTTTTAACAATGGAAATGGTCAGCAAACTGTAGATTTAAATAGAGGAACTTCAGGATGGTTTAGAATTACTGGAAGCTCAAGTGGAAAAGCTACAGGAGTTTGGTCTAATTCATGTCCTAGTGGATGTGTTTCTTCAAGACAAATATCAGTAAATAATGATTCTGATTTAATAACAGAAAACTCTGTAAGAATAGCTCCTAATCCAATTAATCAGAATGGAAACTTATTTATTACAACAACTCAAAAAGGTGTTTTAAAAGTATCTGTAATGAATTTATTAGGACAATCTAAAACAGTTTATGAGAAGACTAATAATGCTGGAAAGCATACAATTCAATTAAACAATGACGATTTTGGAGCAAAAGGAATTTATATTATCTCAACTACTTTAGATAATGTAAATATTACGAAACCTATTAAAGTAATTAAAAATTAATTCCTTTCAATAGTTTTAATATAATCCCAATGAAAAACGGTTGTTTTAACTAACAACCGTTTTTTTAATTATATATTTTTATAAAAAATTACATTACAAATAATCTTCTGTGGTGCATTAAATCTTGTACCTTTTCTCCTATTTCGTGTAATTTCTCATCATTATCAGCATTTTGTATTGCTTCGTCGATTAAATCAACAACTACAAGCATATCTTCTTCAACTAAACCTCTAGTCGTAATTGCTGGAGTTCCTATTCTAATTCCAGAAGTTACAAATGGAGATTCTGTATCAAACGGAACCATGTTTTTATTTACTGTAATTTCTGCTTTACCTAAAGCTAATTCAGCATCCTTACCAGTAATTCCTTTATTTCTAAGATCAATTAACATCATATGATTGTCTGTTCCTCCAGAAATAATATGATATCCTTTTTCTACAAATGCAGCAGCCATAGCTCTAGCATTCTCTCTTACTTGAATTTGATACTCTAAGAACTCATCTGTTAAGGCTTCTCCAAAAGCAACTGCTTTCGCAGCAATAACATGCTCTAATGGTCCTCCTTGATTACCTGGGAAAACAGCACTGTTTAATAACGTAGACATTTTCTTTAGTTTTCCACTTTTTAATTTTAAACCAAATGGATTCTCAAAATCTTTACCAATCATAATCATACCACCTCTTGGTCCACGTAATGTTTTATGAGTTGTAGTAGTTACAATATGACAATGCGGTAATGGATCATTTAATATACCTTTAGCAATTAATCCAGATGGATGAGAAATATCTGCCATTAAAATTGCTCCAACGCTATCTGCAATTTCACGGAAACGTTTAAAGTCCATATCTCTTGAATATGCAGAAGCTCCAGCAATAATTAACTTTGGCTTGTGTTCTTTTGCTTGACTTTCGATATGATCGTAATCTAATAAACCAGTTTCTTTATCTACTCCATAAAAAACAGGATTATATAATTTACCTGAAAAGTTTACAGGCGAACCGTGAGTTAAGTGTCCTCCGTGTGATAAATCGAATCCTAAGATTGTATCACCTGGCTTTAAACAAGCTGCAAAAACTGCTGTATTAGCCTGACTTCCTGAATGTGGTTGAACATTAACATATTCTGCTCCGAAAAGCTCTTTAGCTCTATCAATAGCAATTTGTTCAACGATATCTACAACTTCACAACCTCCATAATAACGCTTACCTGGATATCCTTCAGCATATTTATTAGTTAAAACAGAACCTTGTGCTTGCATTACTTGATCACTAACAAAGTTTTCTGATGCAATTAGCTCTAGACCATTTAACTGACGTTGTTTTTCTTCTTGAATTAAATCAAATATTTGATGATCGAACTGCATTTATTATTGTTTTTAGTTGTTGTTATTCTTTTTTTGAAAAGAGCTAGGCAACATTGTTGGAAATAATTTGAAGAACAAAAATAACCATAAAGTTCCAGCGGGTAACATAAAAATTAGAAAAGCTGGTATTACTTTTAATATGTCTATTGTTTGTTCTTTAACTTTCTGTTTTTCTTCAAGATTCAATTCCTGTTTAAAGGATTTTTTCATTAAGAAGAACCACTCTATAGTCTCTTCATATTCTTGTATAAAACTAGTTTTGTAATGATGAAGTAATGCTTTAATTTCTTCAACAGTTAACATTACAGTTTTCTACGTTTCTTTTCTGTTTTTATAAGATTTAACTCTCTAGAAGTTTGTCCTTCTACAGATGTATTTTCTTCTGCTCTTCTTATTAAATAAGGCATTACATCTCTAACTGGTCCAAATGGAACATATTTAGCTACATTGTATCCTTCTTTAGCAAGATTAAAACTTATATGATCGCTCATTCCATATAATTGCCCAAACCACATTCGTTTATCTCCATTCTCTATATTATATTTCTCTGCTAATTCCATTAATAAGTAAGAACTTTCTTCATTATGTGTACCTGCAAATAAAGCCATATTCTTATGTTCCATCATATACAAAATAGCTTCATCGTAGTTCTTATCAGTAAGCTCTTTTGTTTTACATATTGGAGATAGGTAACCGTATTCTTCTGCTCTATCTCTTTCTTTCTCCATATATGCACCGCGAACTACTTTCATACCTATATGGAATCCTTTTTGATGTGCTCTTTGATGTAAAGATTTTAAGTACTCCATACGATCATGACGATACATTTGTAGTGTATTAAAAACTAATGCTTTCTCTTTGTTATAAGTTTCCATTAATTCTTCTACTAAATCATCTGCCGCATCTTGCATCCAGCTTTCTTCGGCATCAATTAATAATGGAACATCTTTACTAAAGGCTAATTCGCATACTCTATGAAATCTAGCTTTAACTCGTTCCCATTCATGTTCTTCTTCTTCGGTCAATGCTTTTTTCTCTCCTATCTTTTGATATAAAGCAAATCGACCAAATCCAGTTGGTTTAAAAACAGCAAAAGGAATTGAGTTTTTTTCTTCTGAGAATTTAATAATATTTTCAATAGTTTCTACTGCACTATCGAAGCTTTCCTCCTCTTCTTTTCCTTCCACAGAATAATCTAATACACTATGTACCTTACCTTGATTGTACATTTTTTCGATATTAGGAATACAATCTTCTTCTGTGATTCCTCCACAGAAATGATCGAACACTGTTGAACGGATTAAACCTTCTACAGGTAAATGCGCTTTTAAAGCAAAATTTGTAACAGCTGTACCTATTTTTACCATAGGTTGACTCTGTATTAAGCGAAATAGAAAATGAGCTCTTTCTAGCTCAGAATCAGATTTTAATTTAAACGCTACTTCGGTATTTTCAAAAAGTTTCATTAATAGTAGTACCTAGTTTACTTTATTCCGACAAATATAGAAGACAACATTTAAATATTTTAATATTTTCTATTTAATTTGCATCTTATTAAATCAACCAATGAATACAATTCAAGCAACTACATACCCAGTACATTTTTCTGATAAAGCATATCAAGAATTAAATTTACATTTAAAAGAAAATACGTATTCATCAATTTTTATATTAGTTGATGATAACACTATTGAATGTTGCTATCCTAAATTTATACAACGTTTAGAAACTAATACTAAGATTGAATTAATTCAAATTGATCCGGGTGAAGTTCATAAAAACCTAGACACGTGTTTAAGTGTTTGGAATGTAATGACTGAATTAGGAGCAGATCGAAAAAGTTTATTAATTACACTTGGTGGTGGAGTTATAACAGATTTAGGTGGTTTTGTTGCTTCTACATTTAAACGAGGAATCGACTTTATTAATCTTCCTACTACGTTACTTTCTATGGTAGATGCTTCTGTTGGTGGAAAAACTGGAGTAGATTTAGGAGTTTTAAAAAATCAAATTGGAGTTTTTGCTAATCCACAGATGGTATTAGTTGATCCAGAATATTTATACACATTAGACCCAAGAGAAATTCGCTCTGGAACTGCTGAAATTATTAAATATGGAATGACACACGACATTCATTTATTTAATGAAATAAAAGACAATCCTGATTTAAATATCATTGACTTAATTCATAGATCTATTGAAATTAAAAACGAAGTTGTAACTGAAGATCCTAAGGAAAAAGGGTTACGTAAGGTTTTAAATTGGGGACATACAATTGGTCATGCTGTTGAATCTTACTTTTTAGATTCTGAACATAAAGAAAACCTTACTCATGGTGAAGCTATTGCAATCGGAATGGTTTGTGAAGCATATTTATCTTCTCATATTTTGGATTTTCCAAAAGATAAAACAGCTGAAATAAAAGATGCAATTATTAAGATATACGGTAAAATTGAAATTCTACCAGAAGATATTAGTCCGATTATGGGATTATTGATTCACGATAAAAAAAATGAAGCTGGTGTTGTAAAATTTGTTTTACTAAATGATTACGAAGATTTTGAATTAAGCTGTGAGGCTTCAGAAGCATTAGTTCGTGAGAGTATTGAGTTTTATATTTCATAAACTCAGCTTGAAAAATTGTTACTTTAATTCTTTATATTAAAAATAGCTTATGGGACTTTTTACTAAAAAAATTATAAAGAAAAATCTAGCCTATTATATTGGAGAAATCATTGTTATAGTATTAGGTATTTTTATTGCAATCCAATTAAATAATTGGAATGATATTAGAAAGGCTAAACAGCAAGAAAAAAAGGTCATAAAACATCTTTTGACTGATTTAGATAAAGAAAAATTTGTTCTTAAAAACTCTATAAATAGTTTAAATAAAAATGAACAATTTCTTAAAAAAATAATTTATAACTCCAATACTAAGAATCTAGACTCTATTCAAATTCATATGTCAAGTAGTTTTGCTCACTTTCCTTTAAATGCTGTATATATAAACCTTAAAACTAGTGGTCAACTTGATATCATATCAAACGATAAAATCCGTCATGATATTGTGAATTATTATGAGGTATATTATAAAGTCTATCAAGCAATGGAAGACGATCATAAAATGTTTATTAAGGAAAAAGTAAGTGAGTATTTTGACAATGAATTTCCTAGTGATACAACTTGGTTGGTTAATCCTGATTTAGTAAAGCTAAAATTAAAAGATAAAAAGTTTCAAAAATTGATTATAGATCAAATTGCAAGTTGTAAAATGATAAAAGATTATATTAATATTAGTTCTGTTGATAATCTAATAGCAACTATAAAAAAAGAAACCACAAATTAAAACTACCTATTGTGTTTTTATTCTTTTTACTCTAGAATTTTAAAGTTTAATAAACTGTCCTGATGAAAGTACACGGGGTTTCTAGTATAGAAAAGCTTTTCACCTTTAGATATAAGTATCTGACAATTAAACCCCTGACTATTTCCCAATTAAAAACAAGCTTGATAAATCTTTTCGTATTGTGGCAAAATCTTATCTAAAGAAAACTGTTTTGTATGCGCTTTAGCTCTTTGTTTGAATCCTAATAAAGTAGCGTCGTTTTCTAAAATTTTTAGTGTGTTATTTGCCATATCTTCAACATCTCCAACATCACTTAAAAAACCTGTTTCTCCATGAACATTTACTTCTGGTAAACCTCCAGCATTTGTTGATATTACAGCTGTATTTGCTGCCATAGCTTCCAAAGCTGCTAACCCAAAACTTTCTGCTACAGATGGTAATAAAAACACGTCAGTGTAACATAAAAGTTTAGCTACTTCGTTACTATTTCCTAAGAATAATATCTTATCTGTGATTCCTAATTCTTTAGCTAAATTTTCAGCTTTTAAACGCTCTGGTCCATCACCTACCATTAATAGTTTTGCAGGTGTTTTTTGTTGTGCCTTATGAAAAACCTTAACTACATCTAAAACTCTTTTTACTGGTCTAAAATTACTTACATGAGTTAAAATTCTTTCATCAGGGTTTGCAACAGCACTTCGCATACATTCTTCCTGATCGGCAATATCATATTTAGCAGTATCTATAAAGTTATATACTACTTTAATATCTTTTTCAATAGAAAACAATCGTAATGTATCCTCTCTTAAACTACTAGAAACAGCTGTAACTTCATCTGATTTATTAATACTAAACTCAGCTGCTGTTTTATAAGATGGATGACTACCTACTAAAGTAATATCTGTACCGTGTAACGTAGTCACAACTTTTACCTTAATACCTTCATCTTTTAACATCTTTTTTGCCATGTAAGCTGCATAAGCATGGGGAATAGCATAATGTACATGTAAAACTTCTAAATTATATTGTTTTACAACTTCTACCATTTTAGTAGATAATGCTAATTCATAAGGTTGATATTGAAATAAAGGGTATTCTTCTAACATAACTTCATGAAAATGTAAGTTATGCGAAATAAAATCTAAACGAACAGGTTGATTGTATGTTATAAAATGAACTTCGTGTCCTTTATTAGCTAATGCCATTCCTAATTCAGTTGCCATTACTCCACTTCCTCCAAAAGTAGGATAGCATACAATACCTATTTTCATTGAGTTAAAATTGTTTGATCTTTTAGTACGTAAAAATACATATTTGTTTACGCTGATATGTTAATAATAATAAAAAAGAAACGCCGCTATCTTAAGTAGCGGCGTTTTATATTGATATTAATCTGATTAGTAATCTCCTAAAGTAGCAGGATTTTGAGCTAATGCAGATTCTAATTGCTCATCGTTAGGAGCTTTTCCATGCCAAGCATGTGTGTGCATCATAAAATCTACTCCATTCCCCATTTCTGTATATAATAAAATACAAACTGGCTTTCCTTTTCCTGTTCTAGATTTAGCTTCATTTAAACCTTCTAAAACAGCGGCAACGTCATTTCCTTGTTTAACTTCTAAAACATCCCATCCAAAAGCTTCAAATTTAGCTTTTAAACTTCCCATAGCTAATACTTGATCTGTAGTACCATCTATTTGTTTTTCGTTAACATCTACAGTTGAAATTAAGTTATCTACTTTTTTAGCAGCTGCGTACATTACAGCTTCCCAAACTTGACCTTCTTGTAATTCTCCATCACCATGTAAAGAGAATACTAATTTATCGTCGTTATTTAATTTCTTAGCTTCTGCTGCACCAATTGCAACACTCATTCCTTGCCCTAAAGAACCAGATGCAATTCTAATTCCTGGTAAATGTTCGTGAGTAGTTGGGTGACCTTGTAAACGAGAATCTAATTTTCTGAAAGTAGCTAACTCTTCTACTGGAAAGAAACCACTTCTTGATAAAACACTATAATATACTGGTGAAATATGACCGTTAGATAAGAAAAATAAATCTTCATTTTCTCCATTCATATTAAAATCAGTAGAATAATCCATTACCTCCTGATACAAACATGTAAAAAACTCTGCACATCCTAATGATCCACCAGGGTGACCTGAATTTACTGCATGCACCATACGAAGTTTATCTCTACGTACTTGTTGTGTAAAATCTTGAAGTTGTTGTGTTGTTGGCATTGTATATTATTTTGTGGACACAAAAGTAATAGATTCAGAATGAAAACAAAGCTAATTGACAAAGAAAAAAGGGCTCGATTATTTAGTTGATTAAATTTTCTTTTTCGTAAGAGATTTTCCCGTCCTCTTTAATTCCCCCGAACCCTTTTTCTTACCTCAAAGAAAATCTTAAAGTTTTAATTACACAATAAATTGTGCCCACGTTTTATAAAAAACGAGTCCTAAAACATCTAAAACACTGTAAAACAACACCGTAAAATGAGTACTTATTTTTAACTTTTTAATACTTATTTTTGTTGAAAATCGCTTCGTTAATGAAATTTTATAAATTCTTTTTTATCTTTTCTATTACTTTTTTTATAAATCAAAATTTAAAAGCACAAGAAATTGTAAACGATAGTTTAGCTGAGAAATCATATGGTTATTTCATAGACTCTTTCTACAAGAATTTAAAAGATACTACAATAGCAAAAGTTTATGCTCATGCATATTTAAAAAAAGCAGAAAAGAATAAAGCGTTTACTTATAAACTTTACGGAAACTTTTTATTATCTCAATACAAAAATGATTATAAGGAATTTCATGTTTTTTGTGACTCTCTCATAAAAATATATGAATCTCAAAAAAAATATGATTTTTTAATTGAGATAAGAAGTCAGAAAGCAAATGCATACGAAGTAAAAAAACTTAAAAACAAAGCTTTAAAAGAATATTTAGCGATTAAAAAAATTATAAATTATTATAAAAATGATAGTATTTATGAATTTGTTAATTATAGAATAGGAACAATTAAACTCGCTAACAAACAATATAAAGGAGCAAAAGATATTTTTAATGATATATTGAAAAAAAAGAAAACTAATTCAAATAACCCTATTTTAACATATAAAATATATAACAAGCTCACATTAATTTACTCATTATTAAAAAAATACGACTCCGCATATTATTTTTTAGATAAAGGTTATGGAATACCATATCAATATAAATCTTTAGAACATACTAGAACTCTTCTATATTACAATGCTAAACTTAAATTTGAAGAAAAAAAGTATGACATTGCTATTAAACATTTAAAAAGATATATCAAATTTATTATTCCTGATCACGTAGCAATTAATCGACTGTCTTACTGCTACACACTACTAGCTATATGTTATGATAAAACAAATAACTATAAAGAAGCTAAAAGATTTCACTATAAAGTTGACTCTATTTACAAGAAAGAAAATATTATAAATCCTGAAATTGAAAAGACTTATTATTTTCTAATTGAAAAATCAAAAGATGAAAATAACTTAACTGAACAATTAAACTACTTAAATAGTCTAATTGATATTAACAATTACAACAACAAAATAAACCAAGAATTAAACATATCATTATCAGAAAACTACGACAAACCCAAGCTCATTTCTGAGAAAAATGAAATTATTGCTAAGTTGCAAAAAAAAGCAAATCGAAACCAACTTTATAAACTATTATATGGAACTGGAATTTTAATAGTTCTTCTAATTTTAATCTACCAAACCAAGAGAAAACGTAATTATAAACGTCAATTTTTAAAACTAATTGAAGAAGAACAAAACTCTAATACAGTATCATTTAACAATACAACTTTAACACCTAAACAAGATTCTTATAAAATTTCAAAAGAAGTTAGCAAAACTTTATTGAAAAAATTAGATTTATTTGAGAAAAACAAAGGTTTTTTAAACCCAGAAATCAACCTTAAAAAATTAGCAAATAGTTTAAATACAAACTCTTCTTATTTATCCAAAGTTATCAATCAGCACAAACAACAAAATTTCGCTAATTATATTAATCAACTTCGTGTAAAATACATTGTTAACGAGTTAAAACATAATACTACTTTTCAAAAATATACTGTAAAAGCACTTGCCGAAGAAGTTGGTTTTAAAAGTGCTGAATCTTTCTCTAAGGCATTTTATAAATTCACTAATGTAAAACCTTCTTACTTCATTAATGAATTGAAAAAAATTAATTCAAATTAAATATTTTTCAAACTTTTTAACCAAAATTAACATAATTAACCTCCATCTATTTAGTAGATTGGCCGAAAAATTAACCAAATGAAATACATTTCAATATTATTTACATTATTAACCTTTAATTTATTCTCTCAAGAGAAACCTAATTGGTTAAGACACTCATCTATTTCACCTGATGGAAAAGAAATAGTATTCACCTATAAAGGTGATTTGTATAAAGTTTCTTCTGCCGGAGGAAACGCAACACAATTAACTTTCCATAAAGCACATGATTATAAAGCTATTTGGAGTAAAGATGGTAAAAAAATCGCTTTTGCTTCCAATCGTTACGGAAACTTTGACATTTATGTTATGGATGCTCTCGGAGGTGCAGCAGAAAGATTAACTTTTCATTCTAGTAATGAAACTCCATTTTCATTTTCTGCAGATAATAAAACTGTAATCTTCGGTGCTCAACGTCAAGATCATGTAAAACACAGACAATACCCTACTGGATCGCAACCAGAACTATACAGTGTTCCTGTTTCTAGTGGTAGAGTGAGTCAGTTGTTAACCGTACCAGCTGAAGATGTTCAAGTATCTAAAGACGGACAAACAATGCTATATCATGATAAGAAAGGGGGAGAAAATGAATGGCGTAAACATCATAAATCTTCAATTACTAGAGATATCTGGAGTTATAACACTAAAAATAAAACTCATAAAATGATTACTTCATTTGAAGGAGAAGATAGACAACCTATTTTTTCTGAAGATGAAAAAAGCATGTATTATTTAAGTGAAAAAAGTGGAACATTCAATGTTCATAAAATTAACTTAAACAATCCTAATCAAGATCAACAGATAACTAATTTCAAATTGCATCCTGTTCGTTTTCTAAGCATGGGTAACGGAACTTTAAGTTTTGGTTACGATGGTGAGTTATATACAATGAAAGAAGGACAAAAGCCTTCTAAAATAAATATTACTATTAGAACACAAAGTATTGACAACAGTGACAAATTTGTATCTATAAATGGAGGTGTAAATGAAATGGCCATTTCTCCTAATGGAAAAGAAATTGCTTTTATAGCTCGTGGTGAAGTTTTTGTTACTTCAGTAAATGAATCGTTTACTAAAAGATTAACAAACACCCCAGAAAGAGAACGTTTTGTTACTTGGACACCAGATGGTAAATCTGTAGTATATAGTAGTGAAAGAAATGGTAAATGGAGTATTTACAAAACTGAAAAAGTTAGAAAAGAAGAACCTTTCTTTTTTGCTTCTACTTTAATTAAAGAATCTCCTGTAATTGAAAATAAATTTGATAATTACTTACCTGAGTTTTCTCCTGACGGATCTAAAATCGCTTTTGTTGAAGGTCGTCGTACTTTAAAAGTAATGGATTTAAAATCTAAAAAGCAAGTAACATTACTTACTCCAAAAGATTTATTCCATATGAGAGATGGAGACAAGTATTATACTTGGAGTCCAGATAGTAAATGGTTATTAGTCGGATGGAGTAAAACGTTAAGCAATAGTGAAGTTTTATTAATGGCCGCAGACGGATCTAAACGTGTTAATTTAACTGAAAGTGGATACAGTGATTATTATCCGAAATGGGTTAACGGAGGAAAGCAAATGTTATGGTTTAGTAATCGAAATGGTTTAAAATCTTATGCAACTAGTGGTCAGTCTCAAACTGATGTATACAGTATGTTCTTTACACAAGATGCTTGGGATCAATTTAATCTTAGTGATGAAGATTTCAAATTAATGGAAGCTATTAAAGCTGAACAAAAGAAGAACAAGAAAAAAGAGACTCCCAAAAAAGACAAAAAAGACGATAAAAAAGATAAGAAGAAAGCTGATAAAAAGAAGGAAATTAAACCTCTTACTTTCGACTGGGACAGTATGAAAGATCGTACTAAGAGACTTACTATTCATTCTTCTAGTTTAGGTGACGCTGTATTGTCTAAGAAAGGTGATATTTTATACTACTTAGCTCGTTTTGAAGGAAAAATGAACCTTTGGAGTACAAATTTGCGTACAAAGGAAACTAAAATGGTAATGCGTTTTAATGATAAT